>Ga0182030_10006647_pt1 | contig 24318 bp, 22 predicted proteins | sample 812S3MmetaG_FD_121299 | JGI IMG/M metagenome (GOLD analysis project Ga0182030, IMG submission 121299) | Permafrost microbial communities from Stordalen Mire, Sweden - 812S3M metaG (Illumina Assembly) | ecosystem: Environmental > Terrestrial > Soil > Wetlands > Permafrost | place: Sweden...
GACGGACTCGTGTTCGACGCCGCCGATTGGCGCAGTCCGGAAGCACCGGAAGAGGGCGGCCGTGTTTTCGAAGTCGTCACGGGACGCAACGGCAGTATTGAATTGCAGTTCGGCAGAGGGGCAATACAGGCGCGCAGGATTCGCCCCGGTGACATCGTCTGGCGCACGCACGATCCCGACGTCGATCGCGCCGCTCGCAAATTCACGCAAGCGACGGCGCCTGTCGCGCGCCAGCGCGTGATTGTTCACGTCCGTGCGCACGAAGGCCAGATTCTTTCCACCGAATGGACGCTGCCGGCGTATCCGGAGATCACGGCGCGCGTTCAAATGAGCGCTCCCCTTGAAGCCGCCCGCGATCGAGGCATGACGCTGGATCTTCTGCGCGAGCAGTTCGGCCGCCTGGGCGGTACGCCGTACGAGCTTGGTGAAATGACGCTCGACGCCCAGGGTTCGCCGTTCGCACCCGTGTCCGTTCTCAATCAACTGCGTCGCGATGCGGTGGAGCAGTTGCAGGCCGCACAGCTTCACGAACGTCGCGTTGACATCCGCGATCCAAAGAGAGCGCTAGCCCAACTCAAAACCGCGGACACATCGCAGCATGATGCCGGAACGCCGCAACTTCACGTTCTGGTCCGCACGCCGGAGCAGCTCGCAGCCGCGCTTGATCTTGCCCCCGCAAGCATTACGCTCGACTATCTGGATTTCTACGGGCTCCGTCCCTCCATCGATCGCGTGAAGGCCCACGGCATCGCCGCGCGTGTGGCGAGTCCTCGCGTGATGAAGCCCGGCGAATCGCGCATTCTCCATTTCCTACTGAGCCTTGATTGTCCGATCCTGGTGCGTCCCGCCGGATTGCTCGACGCGCTGCAGACAGCTTCCCAGGGCCAATCCGCGGGGCATCCGCCGCTGATCGGCGATTTCAGTTTGAACGCGGCAAACTCCGTCGCCGCCGATCTGTTCCTCGCGATGGGCGTGGATCGCATCACGCCCGCGCACGATCTCAACGCAGCGCAGGTCGCAGAACTCGCCCATCACACCGGCGGCGATCGCATCGAAGTCATCGCCTATCAGCATCTGCCCGTATTTCACACCGAACACTGCGTCTTCTGCCGCTTTCTTTCCACGGGCACCAGTTATCGCGATTGCGGCCGGCCCTGCGAAACTCATCGCGTCGAATTGAGGGATCACGCCGGACGCTCGCATCCCGTGCTGGCCGACGTCGGCTGCCGGAACACTGTGTTCGGGGCCGAAGCGCAGGAAGCCAGCGCGCATCTCGATGCATGGCGCCGCGCTGGGATTCGCCACTGGCGTCTGGAGTTCGTTCATGAAAGTGGAGATCAGTTGCGCCGCGTCTTTCGGGCGTTCGAGAAGGCGCTCAACGGCGGCTCCGCGCGCGAGCTCGCGAGTGAACTGAAAAACATCGCTCCCGAAGGTACGACGCAGGGCAGTCTTTACGTCGCGCCGGATTATCGATTGCTGCCGATTCTGCCGTAGCACCTCGATATCAGGGCTGCAGGGCCAATTTAATAGCGACCCCAAAACAGAACAGCCCGACGAGCGCGTACACGATACCGCCGACCAGTCGGGGCACCGGAAAACCACCGTATTTGTACCGAAACGTCTTCACCGCGCATGCAGCAACGACGAAGTACAGACCGAACACAGACATGACCAAGACAAACCAATCTCGATTGCTCATCATTGCCGAACGCCTTCAATGATTGTAACCGCGGCGGCGGAGTCGAGTCGGATAAAATACCTGAGATGCGCATTCTGTTCTGCGGCGAATCATTTCCCGAAGCGCGCCGCCGTCTGGCGACAAGACTGACGGACGACGAAATCGTCTTTTGTGAGCGCTCGGCGCTGCGCGAAGCGATTGCGCACGCGGATGTGGCGATCCCTCTGATGTCGCGCATTGATGCTGCGATGATCAACGCCAGCAGTTTTCGTCTGGTGCAGCAGTGGGGTGCGGGACTCGAAGGCGTCGACCTGGAAGCCGCGCGCAGCAAGGGTGTGCACGTGGCCAACGTCCCGGCGACCGGCAACAATGCCGATTCCGTCGCCGAACATATTATTTTGCTGATGCTCACGCTGCTGCGCGATCTCCCGCGATGCCAGTCCAACGTGCGCAAAGGATTGCTCGGCATTCCCGCAGGCAAAATGCTCGCGGGACGAACCGTGTGTTTGTACGGCCTGGGAGCGATCGCCCATGCCACGGCCCAACGATTATGCAGCTTCGGCGTTCGCCTCATTGGAATTTCGCGCGAGCCCACGGCCAAGAAGATTGCGGATCTTAAACTGGAAGCTTGCTACTCCGTCGCCGATCGTGAGGCCGCGCTTGCGCACACCGACATGCTTGTCATTTGTTCGCGCATGACGCAGGAAACGCGCGGCGCGATCGATGCTGCGGCGTTGCGCGCTTTGCCCGCTGGTTCGTACATCGTCAACGCCGCTCGCGGAGGATTGCTCGACTACAACGCCTTCTACAACGCGCTCCAGAGCGGACACCTCGCCGGCGCCGGGCTGGACGTGTATTGGGACGAACCGATTTCTCCCATCGATCCGATCCTTGCGCTGCCCAACGTCATTGCCACGCCGCATATTGCCGGCGTTACGGATCGCTCATATGAAGAAATTGCCGTAGTCGTGGCGGCCAATATCGATCGCTTGCGCCGCGGCATCGAACCTCTACACTGCGTCGTCTGAGGTGGCGCGGGCCGCCAGGCCTGCTGAGTCGAGATTCGTCTCGACTCTTCCTAACGGCTCTAACCCCGCCCCAGCAGCGCGTTCAAAATCCTGCTGGCGACCTCTTTCCCTCGCTCGCCCACTTCGCCCATGGGACCCACGCATCCCGGACATCCCGATTCGCACGCACACGCGCTCACCAATGCGGACGCGCCTTCGAGCAATCTCTGCCGCAGCTTGAACAGCGCGGCACTTTGGCCGATGCCTCCGGGATAGTTGTCGTAGAGATACAAATTCGGTTCGAACGTTGTGAGCCCTCCGGCAATCGCCTCGGTAATCGAAACGCCGAGATCGCGCGGATCGCACATCACGGCGAGCGACCCCACTGTGCGCAGCAGCGCCGCCGTTCCCACCAAGCCCGCCTGTTTCTCGGTGGGCGTTAGATCCGCAAAACGCGCTAGAAACGCTTCCGGAAAGTGCAGCCAGAACGCGGTGGTGTGCATTTCCTGCTCCGGCATGGAAAGACTCCCCGAGCCGACGTTTTCCATGGTGTAGAACTTCACCTTTTTGAAGCCGACGATTTGCCGGTTCAAGCGTACATCGCCATGCGCGGCTTTCGCTGCATTCCCCATTGGAGCGGACTCGAACTCCTCCAGTTCCTTCACCTGCGTGTAATCGATGGCGTCGGTGAAATAATCCGAGTCGATCGCGCGGACGTACGCTTTGCGCCCTTCGTAATCGAAGCGCTCCACCTGATACTGGCGAGCTTCGTGCAAATAGATCGCCTTCTCGTGCAAGGCGGTCAACGCATCCGTGAAAGAAACCGTGGCGATGATGCGATGATCCCCCGTAATATCCACCACCACAAAGTTGTCGCTGGTGATGGAGCGCAAGCTGATGGCATCCGCCGGATACGTATCGGACGTCCAATGCCACGATGCACCAGATTTATGCAGCAGCTTCAAATCCGCCAAAAACTGGCACATTTCTCCGATTTCGCGCGTACCGAACTTTTCGCCTTCGCGCAAAGGCAATTCAAACGCGGCGCACTTCAAATGATTGAGCAGGATTTCGAGATTGTCCGCGTTGATGCGCGCGTGCTCCGGCGGACGCTCGAAGAAATATTCGGGATGTTCGATGATGTACTGATCGAGCGGCGCGCTCGACGCTACCATCACCGCAAGCGACGTCGTCTGCCGTCGTCCCGCGCGGCCCGCGCGTTGCCACGTAGAGGCGATGGTACCCGGATATCCGGCCATCACCACCGCGTCGAGCGAACCGATGTCGATACCCAATTCCAACGCGTTGGTCGAGACAACCGCGCGAATTTCCCCGTCGCGCAGTTTGCGTTCAATATCGCGGCGCTCCTTCGGCAAATAGCCTCCGCGATATCCGCGCACGCCCGCGTGATCGTCCTTCAAATACGTCAGCAGCAATTCCGTCGCGAGCCGCGAGTTCGCAAACACCAGCGTCTGCTGGCCGCGATCCAGCAATTCACGCGCGATGCGCCGCGTTTCGCCCAAATAGCCTTTGCGAATCCCCAACGCGCGATTCACCACGGGAGGGTTGTAGAACACCACGTATTTGTCGCCGGAGGGCGCGCCGTTTTCGGCAACGAGTTCGAACTCTGCGCCTGTGAGCGCTTCGGCTAACTCTTTGGGATTCGCGATGGTCGCCGAGCAGCAAATAAATTGCGGCGACGATCCGTAAAACTCGCAGATGCGCTTCAGCCTGCGCAGCAGATTCGCCACGTGGCTTCCATACACGCCGCGATACGAGTGCAGTTCGTCGATGACGATATAGCGCAGATTCTCGAACGCCTTCGCCCATTTCGTGTGATGCGGCAGAATCCCGGCGTGCAGCATGTCGGGATTCGTCAGCACCACGTTGGCGCGCTCGCGAATCGCCCGGCGCGCGTCCTGCGGCGTATCGCCGTCGTAGGTGAAGGCTCTCAAGTCTTTTCCCGATGCAGATCCGCCCATCGCATCGACAGCGGCCTGAAACTCCTGCAATTGATCCTCGGCCAGAGCTTTCGTCGGGAAAAGATACAACGCCCGAGCCCCCGGATCGGCGATCAGGCGATTCAGCACCGGCAGGTTGTAGCACAGTGTTTTGCCGCTGGCCGTCGGCGTGACGACGACCACGTTGCGCCCGGCATCGGCGTGCGCCAACGCCTGCGCCTGATGCGAATACAACTGACGAATGCCGCGCGATGCCAGCGATTGTTTCAACGATGGGGCCAGCGCCGCGGGAAAATCCACGTAGACGCCGGCGCGCGCCGGCTGATGACGGATCGCTCGCACGGGCGATTCCGGATCGGCCATCCATTCTTGAAAGCGTGCAATGGCTCCGGCCAAGCCTGTGCGGCGCGCGAGGATTTTTTCGCTCAATGGTTCGAGCTCTTCCGCGGCTTCCCGCGATCCCGTTCCTAGATATGGGCCCACACTCATATTTCGCCCTTTCTTCGCTTCGCCTATTGTAACCGACGTCCTTGACTGTCGTCGGGTAGGCCGGTCATGTTAGGATCGACTCAAATGCCAGAGGACCCGGATTGCTCGATTTTCTGAAACAGCCGATCGAGACGTTCCAGGATTTCCTGTTCCTGAGCGGCCGCGCTTTCCGGAATATTTTCCGGAGCCCGCACTATGCCGACGACATCCTGCTGCAAATGGATGCGATCGGGGTTGGCTCTCTGTTCATCGTCGTGCTCATCGGGTTCTTCAGCGGCGTGGTGATGAGCCTGCAGATGTCGCGCGCGCTAGCCACGTACGGCGCACAGGGCAAGATCGGCGAGATTGTCTCCATCACTCTGGTCCGCGAATTGGGACCCGTGCTGACCGCCGTGCTGGTCGCGGGACGCAACGCCAGCGGCATCGCCAGCGAACTTGGTTCCATGCGCGTGACCGAACAGATCGACGCCATGCGCGCGCTGGGAACAGACCCGATTCAGAAATTGGTCACGCCGCGCCTGATCGCCACGGCGATCGTGCTGCCGCTGCTGACGATCATCGCCGACTTCATCGGCCTCATCGGCGGTGGATTGATCGCCAGCACCATGATGAACATCGCGTTCAGCCAGTATTGGAGCTCCTCGTGGCGCACCCTGGAATACAACGATCTGGTGCAAGGTTTGGTGAAGCCGTTCTTGTTTGCGATTGTGATCGCCCTGGTCGGCTGCTATTACGGCATCACGACCTCCGGCGGAACGCAGGGCGTCGGACGCTCGACCACGAAAGCGGTCGTCGTCTCCTCCGTGTGGATCTTCGTGATCACGTCGCTGCTCGATCCTCTGTTCGTGAATTTGAAGTGAAAGCTCGCGATTAACGCCCATGCCTCCGGACTCCACGGTCGTTCGCTTCGACGACGTCAGCTTGCACTACGATGCGACCCCGGCGCTCGACCATTTATCTTTTTCCATGAAGGCCGGCGAAACGTGCATCGTGTTGGGCGCGGCGGGCGCGGGCAAGACCATGCTGCTGAAATGCACGGTCGGCCTGGCGAAGCCCGATTCGGGTCACGTATTTCTGTTCGATCAAGACGTTACGGCGTGGACGGAAAATCAAATGTTCGACATCCGCGCCAAGGTCGGCATTCTGTTTCAAGAGGGCGGTCTGTTCGATTCGCTGACGGTGGCCGAGAACGTGGCATATCCACTGGAGAACCAGCGCGCCGCCTCCGGCAACAAAACACTCTCCGCCGACGAGATCATGCAGCGGGTGAGCGAATCCTTGCGCTTCGTGGAACTTGAACACACGCTCGAAAAATTTCCCAGCGAACTGTCGGGAGGCATGCGCCGCCGCGTCGGAATCGCGCGTGCGACCGTGACCGCGCCGCCGCTCGTGCTGTACGATTCTCCCACCGCCGGACTCGACCCCATTACCGCCAATACGATCATCAACCTGATCATCAAGGAGCGCGATCTGCGCAACACGGCCGCCATCATGGTGACCCATCGCTTCCTCGACGGGCATCTGATGGCGAATTTCCGCTACAATCCGAACAATGGGAATGTGGAGGAGCACACCAAAGGTCCGGGGGAGGATAGCGCGGTGAGCACCAAATTCCTGGTGATGAAAGAGGGCCGCCTGGTGTTTGAAGGCTCCGAGCATGAGCTGCTCGCCAGCCCCGATCCATACGTGCAAAAATTCTGCCGCGCCGGGACCTCTTAAATTTATGCCGAGCCAAGAAAAGAAAAATTGGGCGAAACTCAAGGTCGGATTGCTGGCCACCGTTTCATTGATCATTTTCGCGGTGCTGGTATTCGTCCTCACCAGCTCTCACGGACTTTTCAAGAGCCGCACAGATTTGTACGTTTTCCTGGACGATTCCGCCGCCGTGGGTATTGGCTCCCCCGTGCGATTGAACGGCATCGACGTCGGCCGGATCTCGGCGGTGAACCTCACGGGATCGACCGAGGCGAACCGCATCGTGAGAGTCACGCTGGAAGTGGACGACGAATTCCTGAAATCGATTCCGGTGGATTCGCGTGCCATGATCGCGGCCGAAAATCTTTTGGGCACCAAGTACATCAACATCAAAAAAGGCCACGAAATCGCCACTGTGCAGAAGGGTGGCGAACTCAAAAGCCTGGATACACGCGAGTTCGACGACGTCGTGCAGCAGGGTTATTCGGCGTTGTCTTCGCTCGACGGAATTCTGAAAAAACTCGATGGCATTGTCGATTCCGTGCAGGTCGGCAAGGGAACGATCGGCAAATTGCTGGTGGACGATCAGCTGTATACTCGCGCGATGAACATCGCGGGCGAGGTGCAGAAGATTACCGAGACCATGAATTCGGACAAAGGCACGCTCGGCAAGCTGATGCACGATCAGCAGCTCTACGACGACGTGCGCGGCACGGTCACGCGCGTCAATACTCTGGTCGACGGCCTCCAGCGGGGCGAAGGCTCCGCCGGCAAACTGCTGAAAGATCCCGCCCTCTACGACGACACGCGCGCCACGCTGGCCGACGTGCGCAAAGTGATCGCGGGAATCAATAACGGCGAGGGCGACGTCGGCAAGCTGCTCCATAGCGACGAAATTCACCAGGAGTTGAAAGCGACCATGGGTCGCCTCGATACCCTGCTCGATAAAGTCAACGGTGGTCAAGGAACGCTCGGCCAGTTGCTGGTGAATCCGTCGTTGTATGAAACGCTCGATAGCACGACGAAGGAGATGAACGGTTTGATGAAGGATTTCCGCTCGAATCCCAAAAAATTCCTGCGGATCCAGCTCAAGCTGTTCTAGCGTTATTCAAGCGCCCTCGTTCATGTCATCCGGCGTTCGCAAACTCGTGGTCAACGCGGACGATTTTGGCTTTACGCGAGACGTCAACCAGGGCATCGTCGAGGCCCATCGCAACGGCATCCTGACCGCGACCACATTGATGGCCGCCGGCGCGTTCGATCCCGCCGCCTTCGACGACGCGGTGCGCCTGGCACGCGAAACGCCAACGCTCGATATCGGATGTCACCTCGTGCTGGTTGGCGCCGCGCCGTTTCCTTTGACCGTCGCGCAATTGGTGCGCGCCGTGGCGCTGCAGCAGATTCGCATCTACGACGAACTTTCCGCGCAGGTCCGGCGGGTTCTGGATGCCGGGATTCGCCCCACGCATCTCGATACGCACAAGCACACCCATCTGTTGCCTCCCGTGCTCGACGCCGTGGCGCGCATCTCCGAGGAGTTTAAGATCCCCTGGGTGCGCAGGCCGTTCGATTTTCCGTTCACGCCCGAAGGAATTTCCGCCGCAAAGCGTGCGGTGACGAAGGCCATGACGGTGGTGCGCAAACGCTCTTTGCGCGTTCTCGCCGAGCACGGATGCCGCTCCACGGATCACTTCGCGGGATTCCAAATCACGGGACGCTACGATGCCGGGGGCCTGGTGAAGCTTCTGCGCGCGCTGCCCGAGGGCTCCACGGAATTGATGACGCATCCTGGAAAACTTGGCGCGTCGTTAAGGAATGCCCCGACGCGTTTGAAGGAGAGCCGCGAGCAGGAATTGCGGGCACTGACCGCTCCGGAAGTCCGCGCCTGCCTCGGCGAACGCGGAATCCAGCTGTGCGGCTATCGGGATCTGTGAGTGCGCGAGGACTAGCGCGTCAGCAGAAATCCCGCGAACTGCACCGCGTTGAAGCCCGCGTGCACCAGAAACGCCGCGGTGGTCGCCTGGGTTCGATAGCGCGCAAATCCGAAAGCGACACCGGCGAGTCCGATCAACAGCAACTGTTGCCACGCCCATTCGTATTGCGCGCCGTGCAGCCCGGCGAACAGAATCGCCGTCAAAATGATCGACGCCCACGGCCCCACGGATCGCGCGACCAAAGGGAACAGAAATCCACGGAAGAACATTTCCTCCACAAACGGAGCGATCACCACGCCGAACATGATCACCACGGCGAGCGACGTGCGGCCGGTGATCATTGCGCGAATGGGATCGCGCACCTCCGGCGTGCGTATCGCCACTCCCAGCGTCGATACGCCCACAGCCAGCACCGGCCCTGCCAGCAAGCTTAGAATCGCGCCGCGAAACTCCAGCGTCCAGCCGAGCGCCGTCCAAAACGGCTGCCCGTATTTGAGCGAAATCACAAGATACAGCGCGCCCACCATCAACAAATAGACCAGGAATTGAAACGTCAAGTTATTCACTGCGGCCAGCTTGAACCATCCCGGCGCAAGCCCGCGCAACAGCCGCATCAATCCAAGGCCCACTCCGAAAGCGGGCAGAAATGCGCCCGCAAGCAGCGCCGCGTCCTCCCATCCCCACATCGGCAGCCTTCGCGGCTGATCACTTTCGTGCGCTGTCATTCGGGCCTTCGGTTTAAATCACTTTAAGTCAAACCGGCGATCTATTCACTCTCGATCAGAGCCGCCGCCAACAGTGGAATCATTAACTCGTGATGGCCTGTCAGCGAATATCCTCGCCCGCCCGCCTTCGCGTGCGGACGTTCCACCACGTTCATCTTCGGCCTGTAGTGCTGCAGAAAATCGAAATTGACCGTCGTGAAATTCGTCAGTGGATAGCCCAGGTTCCGCACCACGGAAACCGCTTTCAGAAATACTTCCGGCAGCACCACCGCGGAACCGACGTTTAAATATACGCCGCCTTGATCGAGCCGTCGCACCAGCGAGCACAACAGCCGGAAATCGTAATGCGTCCCTGCGCCGATCGCCGCTCCATCGGCCGCAGCGTGCGTGTGCGGAGTATCGGTACCCACGGCCACATGCACCGTCACGGGAACATTGGCCGCATACGCCGACGCCACGATGCTGTGCGGCGCGAACTCTTTTTTCGCCAGCGTCTGCAAGCGCCGCCCCAGCGCTTCTCCGATCCCGATGCCGTCGCGCATTCCCTCATTGATCGCGACGTTCATCTCGCGTCCGGTTTCCTCCGCCGCGCCGAAGCGTCCATCGGGCAGCACGGCTTCGACGTCCTCGCTGGTTTGCCCCGCAATCGCGATTTCGAAATCGTGGATGGACGCCGCGCCGTTCATCACGAATCCCGTCACCCATTCGCGCCGCATGAGATCGAGCAGCACGTCGCCGAGCCCGCACTTCACGACGTGCCCGCCCATGCCCCACAAAATCGAACGATTTTCTGTCCGGGCCTTTTTTAATGCATCCACCACCGCACGAAACGAATCGGCGGCAAGAATCTTCGGCAGTGAATCGAGCAATCCCGCGATGCCTTCTCCCTTGCGATAAGGCCGCGCGAAGTGCTGCACCTGCACCTTGCCTCCGCGATCGTCGATCGGAACCGTTTTTAACTTTTCAAAACTGAGCGGAGTGTCTTTATAAATACTCATCTGGATCACAATTCACGTGTAATGGGCCTGTGCGGCCCGTCCTTTACCCAGGGCTGCTTGTGCAGCCCGTTCCTTACATAGGGCTGCTTATGCGGCCCGTCCTTTACGAGCATGGCGCAGCGCCTGTCCCGTGTAGCTCTTCGCCGTGCGCGCGATCTCTTCGGGAGTTCCGCAAGCTACCAGCTGGCCTCCGCGATCTCCGCCATCCGGACCCAAATCGATCACCCAGTCGGCGCTCTGGATCACGTCCAACTGATGTTCGATCACCACGACGGTATTGCCCAATTTGACCAGGCTCTGCAGCACGTCGAGCAATTTACGAACATCCTCGAAGTGCAGGCCGGTCGTCGGCTCGTCCAGAATATAGAGCGTCTTGCCCGTCTGCCGGCGGCTCAACTCGCGCGCGAGCTTGATACGTTGCGCTTCTCCCCCGGAAAGCGTGGTCGACGATTGCCCCAGGTGCAAATACCCCAGTCCCACGTCCACCAGCGTCGCGAGTCTCATACGGATTTGCGGAATATTTTCCAGCAGCGGCAGCGCATCCTCCACCTGCATTTCCAGCAAATCGGCAATCGAACAATTCTTGTATTTCACCTGTAGCGTTTCGTGATTGTAGCGGCGCCCGCGGCACACATCGCAGGTGACGAACACGTCCGGCAGAAAATTCATTACGATGCGTTTGTTGCCGTCGCCCTGGCACGCTTCGCAACGCCCGCCCTTCACGTTAAAGCTGAAGCGGCCGGGCTTGTAGCCGCGCGCGCGCGATTCCGGCAGCATGGAAAACAGCTCGCGGATGTGCGTGAACACCTGGGTGTACGTCGCCGGATTCGAACGCGGCGTGCGCCCAATCGCCGCCTGATCGATCTCAATTACCTTGTCGATCAGATCCAATCCTTCAATCGCCGTATTCTTTCCTGGCGTCGCGTGCGACTTGTACACGTGCTTCGCCGCCGCGCGATACAAGATATCGTTCACGAGCGTCGATTTCCCGCTGCCCGAAACTCCCGTCACCGCGATGAACAGGCCCAGCGGAAAATCCACGTCGATATTTTTCAGGTTGTGTTCGGTCGCGCCTTTGATCGAAATGCGCGGCTTCTCCGGCTTGCGGCGAGCTTCGGGAATCGGAATCGCGCGCGCGCCGGAAAGGTATTGCCCCGTGAGCGACGCCTCGTTGCTCAAGATCTGTGCCGGCGTCCCTCGCGCCACTAAATACCCACCAAGCCGCCCCGCGCCGGGACCCAGATCGATCACGTAATCGGCGCGTTCAATCGTTTCGGCGTCATGCTCCACGACGAGCACAGTGTTTCCCAAGTCGCGTAGGTTCTGCAGCGAATCGATCAAGCGGCCGTTGTCGCGCGGATGCAAACCGATGGATGGTTCGTCTAAAACGTACAGCACGCCGCGCAATTTCGATCCGATCTGCGTGGCCAATCGAATGCGCTGCGCTTCGCCGCCGGAAAGCGTCGCCGAGGAGCGATCCAGGCTCAAGTACTCCAGCCCCACGGCCAATAAGAACTCCAAACGATTGCGGATCTCGTCCACGGGCTTCGCGCCAATCTGCAATTCCCTGCCGACGAGCTTCCACTTCTTCACCGCATCGACGGCCTTCAGGATCGACATGCCCGTCAAATCCGCAATGGTGACGCCCTTCACCTTCACTGCGAGGCTTGAGGGCTTCAGGCGCTTGCCGTTGCACGTCGGACACACCGTTGACGATTGATACTCCAGCAACCAGTCGCGCTGGTCTTCCGTCATTTCTTCCTGATCGTAGAAATGATCCAGCGCCTTCACGACGCCTTCGGAAAGCGCCTCTTGCGATTTCTTCGGCAGCTGATCGAAGGGCTTCTGAATCGGGATCTTCAAGCGCAGCGCCATCAATCGTAAATCGCCCGCCACGTGCGTCGAGGTCGAGGCAATGGCTAGCGCGCCGTCCAACAAAGGACGCGACGGGTCGCTGATCACCTTGGCTGGATCGAAGCTCCACTTGCTACCTAAGCCGTTGCACGTCGGGCACGCGCCGAAAGGACTGTTGAATGAAAACGACCGGGGCTCCAACTGCTCCACGTTCGCGCCGCATTCCGGACATCCGAGCTTTTGCGAATACAGCCGCTCGGGACCTTCCACCTGCGCCACGATCACCAGCCCATCGGCCAGCTTCATCGCCGTCTCGATGGACGCTTCCAGGCGCTTCTCGACTTCGGGCTTGATCAGCAGCCGGTCCACCACCACTTCAATCGAGTGATTCTTGCGCTTATCGAGCGTGATCTCTTCGTCCAGCGACCGCAGCACGCCATCGACGCGCGCCCGGACGAATCCCTGGCGCAGCAGCTTTTCGAGTTCCTTCTTGTATTCGCCCTTGCGACCACGCGCAATCGGCGCCAGGATCATCACGCGTTCCTGGGGACCTAGCGCCATCACCTGCTGCAAAATCTGCTGGGTGGATTGCCGGGAAATCTCCAGGCCACATGTAGGACAGTGGGGGATACCGATCGACGCGTACAGCACGCGCAGGTAATCGTAGATCTCGGTGATCGTACCGACGGTGGAACGCGGACTGCGGCTGGTGGTCTTCTGCTCGATGGAAATCGCCGGACTCAGGCCGTCGATGGAATCCACGTCCGGCCGTTCCATTTGATCCAGAAACTGGCGCGCGTAGGGCGAGAGTGTCTCAACGTAGCGCCGCTGTCCCTCAGCGTAAATCGTGTCGAAGGCCAGCGAGCTCTTGCCGGATCCGCTCAACCCGGTGATGACCGTGAAGGTGTTGCGAGGGATCTCGACGTCGATATTCTTGAGGTTGTGCTGCCGTGCCCCATGCACGGTGATGCGGTCAAGCAAGATCTTTCTATTTTCCCAGATCCACCGGGTAGAAGCATGAACTGGCGTGTTCGTGATGCTAAAATGACCCCAATCATGCGATCTTTCCGCGTTCTCGCGACCCTGCCTATTCTGGCGCTCACCCTTCACGTCACCATGTTCGGCCAGGGACGCAACTACGGCCGCTCGATGGTCATCACGCAGCAGGGCATCGCCGCAACCAGCCAAACGCTGGCGTCATCCGCAGCCGCGCAGATTTTGGCAAAAGGCGGATCCGCCGTCGACGCGGCCATCGCCGCGAACACGGTCCTCGCCGTGGTCGAGCCGATGAAAACCGGTCTCGGTGGCGATCTCTTCGTCATGTATTGGGAAGCAGGCACCGGCAAGCTCGTGGGCTTGAACGCGTCGGGCCCCGCGCCGAAAGCGCTCTCGCCCGATTTCCTCGGCAAGCAAGGCATCAAGACGATGCCCGGCTACGGCATCCACAGCTTCACCGTTCCCGGAGCCGTGGAAGGCTGGTCGGAAATCCACAAACGCTACGGCAAGCTGCCTTGGAAAGATCTGTTCCAATCCGCCATCGCCTATGCCGAGCAGGGATTTCCCGTCACCGAAGCGATTCAGGAATCCTGGGCCGCGAACGCCGAGCGCCTGCACGTGCATCCCGAATCGATGCGCGTGTTTCTTCCCGGAGGAAAAGTTCCGAAGGTCGGCGACGTTTTCAAGAATCCCGATATCGGCCGCGCGCTGCGGCTGATCGCCGAGCAAGGCCCTTCGGCTTACTACAAAGGTGACATCGCCGCGGCGATTCTGAAAACTTCGAAAAAACTCGGGGGCACGATGACCGCCGAGGATCTCGCGGGCTTCACTTCCGAATGGGTCAGTCCCATCTCCATCGATTATAGAGGCTGGAAAATCGCCGAGCTTCCGCCGAATAGCCAGGGCGTGGCGGCGCTCGAGATGCTGAACATCATGGAGGTCACTCCGGCCTCGCCCTTCGGAGCATTTAGTCCCAACGAAATGCACAAGCGCATTGAAGCGATGAAGCTCGCCTATGCGGACGTGCGCCGCTTCGTGGCCGATCCTCGCACCTACGACGCTCCCGTGGACCGCATGCTCTCGAAGGATTACGCGAAAAAGCGCGCCGCGCTCATCAATCCTCAGGAGGCGAATTGCAGCGTCCCGAACGGTGATCCACTGGGGAGCAACACGACCTACTTGACCGTCGTCGACAAAGATGGCAATATCGCCAGTTGGATCGAAAGCGTGTACGAGGAGTTTGGCTCGGGCGTCACGGCTGAGGGTATGGGATTCATCATGCAAAATCGCGGAGCTCTGTTCACGCTGGACCCGAAGCACCCCAACGTGCTGGCTGGTGGCAAGCGCCCGTTCCACACCATCATCCCCGCGTTCATGGAAAAGGGCGATCAACATATCGGCTTCGGGATCATGGGCGGTGCGAATCAGCCGCTGGCGCACGCGCAGTTCGCGTCCAACGTGGTCGATTACGGCATGAACATCCAGCAAGCGCTGGAGTCTCCGCGCTTCACCAAGAAGAATTCCGGCGGTTGCGACGTGTCGATCGAGGTGCGCGTCCCCGCCGCTACGCTGCAGCAGCTTTCCGAACGCGGCCACGAAGTTCGCATCCGCCGCGAATATACCCAGGAAATGGGACGTGGACAGGCAATCCTGCACGATTCCAAAACAAAAACCAACTACGCCGCCTCCGACCCCCGCGCTGATGGCGAAGCAATCCCCGAGCCGATTGTAAGATGAATTCCTAGGTATTTAAGTACTAAGGTAATATCTAAACTTCGGCATGGCCACAACCGAATGAAAGACTGTGTTTGATCTTCCAAGGCAAAACACGGTGGCGGAGCGTCTGCGTGCTCACGTGGAGCACCTGCGCCCAAATGTAAAAGATCGCGTCCAGGATCTCCGCGGCATCGGCCCCCACGCGCGCCGCGCTCTTGCGATCCTCGCGCCCGTCGCCGGGATTTTGCTGTTTTCGTCCACGGTTGCCGATGCCACTGTGGATACCCGGCCCGCGCTGGCCGCGGCCATCAAACGATCCCGCATTGACCCGCGCGCCGTTCGTCTCTCGAATTTTTTCAAAAAGTACAGTTGCCCCACGCCCAACTACGTCGCGGAGTACCTGCGCATCGCCGATCAAAACGAGTTGGATTATCGCCTACTTCCCGCCATCTCCATTCGCGAGACGCAGTGCGGAGTTCACGATAAAGGAAACAATTGGCTGGGCTTCCATCCCGACTGGTCGTTGACGTTCCCCACCCCTCTCGCCGGCATAGAATTCATTGGCCGCCGCCTGGCCGAGCACCCCTTCTACAAGGGCAAGAGCCTCGAGAAGAAACTGCTAACCTACAACCCGTACCCTAAATATCCGGGCGAAGTCCTCTCGATCATGCAAGAGATCGAGCCGTAATTCCGCGCCGAACGGCTTCGCGCTGGATTGCCGCACCCGCGAGTGATACGCTGGCAGAATCATGAACCTAGTTCCCATTCTGGCCCTGCTGCTCGCCGCCGGAATCGCCAGCGCCCAACACGGCTACACGCCTTCTGAAATCGAGGAAGGCGGACGCCAGTACCGTCTGAACTGCATCACCTGCCATGGACCCGACGGCAACATGGTCAGCGGCATCGATCTCGGCCACGGCAAATTCCGCCAAGCTTCCACGGACGACGATCTCGTTAAGGTGATCAACTTAGGCGTCCCCGGCAAAGGCATGCCCTCTTTCGAGATGCCCAATCCCCGCGCGCTGGCCATTGTCGCCTATCTGCGATCTCTCGCCGCCGAGCCGGCTGGCGTTTCGCAAGCCGCGAAATCCGGCGACCGCATGCGCGGCAAAGCGATTTTCGAAAACGCAAATACCGGATGCGTCAACTGTCATCGCGTTCGCGGCGCCGGCGGCACCATGGGACCCGACCTCAGCGAAATCGGCCTGAGCAAACGTGCCATTGAAATTGAAATGGAGATCCTGAAACCGGGCCCCGGCAAGGCGCTGGAGAATCGCCCCGTCCATCTGGTCCGCAAAGACGGCACCGCGATCAACGGACTTCTTCTCAACGAGGATACATTCACCGTGCAAATCACGGATGCAACCGGCAAGCCGACCTCCCATCAGCGCGCCGATCTCAGCGAATTCGCCTTCCTCGACAAATCGCTGATGCCTTCGTATCAAGGAAAACTCAATCCGCAGGAGCTGGCCGACGTGATCGCCTACCTCGTGTCGTTGAAGGGAGCCCCCGTACAATGAAACTTTTTCGCCTTATCCTCGTCGCGGCCCTGGCAGCGCTTTGCGCAACAACGTCGCTCTTTGCGCAAGTCACGTCCGATCGCCTGTTGAAGTCCGGGCTGGAGCCCCAGAACTGGCTCACCTATTCGGGCGATTACGCGGGCCATCGTCACAGCGCGCTCGATCAGATCACGCCGCAGAACGTGCGCGATCTGGAACTCAAGTGGGTTTTTCAAGCGCGTTCTTTTGAAAAATATGAAGCCACTCCCATCGTGGTCGATGGCGTCCTGTACACCGTGCAGCCTCCGAATGACGTCATCGCACTGGACGCGGCCACAGGACGCATTTTCTGGACCTTCAACTACACGCCCTCTAAAGAAGCTCGCGTGTGTTGCGGACGCGTCAACCGAGGCGTCGCCGTCGCCGACAATCTCGTCATCATGGGCACCATCGACGCGCATCTCATCGCGCTCGATGCCAAGAGCGGAAAGTCCGTTTGGAACACCACCGTCGGCCGCGCCGAATCCGGCTACGCGCTCACGCATGCGCCGCTCGTGGTGAAGGATAAAGTGATCGTCGGCGTCGCCGGTGGAGAATACGGCATTCGCGGATACATTGCCGCCTATGATATCCACACCGGAAAAGAAGCCTGGAAGTTTTACACCATCCCCGGACCGGGCGAGCCCGGCAACGATACATGGGCGGGAGATTCGTGGAAGCACGGCGGCGGATCCGTGTGGGTCACCGGCGCGTACGATCCCGCTCTCAATCTCACGTATTGGGGCATCGGCAATCCCGGCCCCGATTGGAACGGTGACAAACGCAAGGGCGATAACCTCTATAGCGATTCCGTCGTCGCGCTCGATCCCGACACAGGCAAGCTGAAATGGCATTACCAGTTCTCGCCGCACGACGAATTCGATTACGATTCCGTGCAAGTCCCCGTGCTCGCCGATATCGAATATCAAGGCCAGCCGCGCAAGGTGATGTTGTGGGCGAATCGCAACGGCATGTACTACACGCTCGATCGCGCGACGGGAAAATTCCTCGTCGGCAAGCCGTTCACGCAAGTCAACTGGGCCAGCGGATTCGACGAATCGGGCCGTCCCATGCGCGTCGCCGGAAAAGTTCCCTCACGCGAAGGCACTCTCATTTATCCCAGCAACCAGGGCGCCACGAATTGGTATTCGCCTTCGTTTAGCCCGAAAACCGGCCTCTTCTACATCCCCGCGTGGGACAACACGTTTTCGATTTACGTGAAGTCGGAGGAGGAATACGTCGAGGGACAGCGCTATTCCAGCGGCACGCATGTTTCGAGCTTCGGCCCCGCCCGCGGCATCCAGAACAACACGCGCAAACCCGAGGACGGCCACGGAGCCGTGATCGCCATCGATCCGAAGACCGGCGAGAAGAAGTGGCAGTTCAACCTGACCGACGTGACCGACGCCGGAATTCTAACCACCGATTCCGATCTCCTCTTCAGCGGCAGCCGCGAAGAATATTTCTACGCGCTCAACGCCCGCACCGGAGATCTGCTGTGGAAGACGGCGCTCGGCGGAGCGATCATGAACGGCCCCATCACTTATTCGGTGAATGGGAAACAAATGGTCGCGGTGAATGCAGGGAATTCGCTGTACGTGTTTGGGCTGAGGTAGCGCATGGGGAGCCGGAAAATTGCCAAGGGCCTCCGTCGTAGACTAAATTTTCATCCCGATCTGGCCCTCGATTTCTTTCTCGTGTTTTCGCGATTTGAATTCGCGCTCAAGCGAGCTGGATTCGTTCGGGATGGCGCAAAACAGGCTTTAGCCGATTGGGAAAAATTTGCTAAGGCCCTCAAGAAAATCGACACGTCCGCAGTTCTGAAATGCTGCACGTACCTGAGAGAGCACCCGCCTAAGAAACAAGTCCTCGACGGTGGCCAGCTGAGTTGGACCCTACCAACCCGAAATGGTGCCGACATCGAGAAGATCTTGCTGGACGTGCGGACCATCCGCAACAACGTTTTTCACGGAGGCAAATACGGCCCTGGACCAGTGGACGAGCCACTACGTGACCGGCAGCTTATCAAGGATTGCCTCGGCGTCTTGGGAACGCTCCTAGAACTGCCAGATCTGCCCGAGGGAATTCGCGAAAACTTCGGCCAGTAGCTTGATCGCCCAGGCCTGGGAACCTCTAGCGCTGTCAGCACTCAGACCAGTGGGGGAGAAGATCTGCAAACCTCACCGAAGTTTTGCAAGAGTTGCAGAAATAGGCATAGTTCCCGCGTTCACCGTACGTGCTCTCCATCTTCGCTCCGCAAGTGTTGCACCTGAGGTCGGGTAATTCGTTAAATGCGACAGTCCTAAATTTTCCACAGTTGACGCAATCCTGGTATACGTAGCCCCCTCCCATGCGCACGAACAACAGCTTCGCACGGCAGCATGCTGACGCCCGCCCGGCATAGATTGGTGTAAAACCTTCTGGTGGAGTCATCTGTCTTCGGGCAAGTCCATAGGCCGCCGACGGAATAGGATCAACGGCGTAGTAATCCGGCTTCGACCGCTCGGGCAACGTGAATTCCTGATACCACCGATCTACAAAATAGTACGCGTCGGGGTCCTGAGGTCCATCCGAATTACGACGCAGCCAATCGCTGACCTTACCGTCGATTTCGTCGGCTGTCATTGGTGACGACGTCTTGGTTCGCGGTCGGCCATCGTCGTAAAAGCACAGCGAAAGGTCGACGTCTATTCTGACGTTCTTCATCAGGGCAGCTCCTAAGGCGATTCAACGATAGCAGTCACTTTTGCACACTATAGTCCGCCCGTGTCGCCTGTGCAAGCGGTCGCAGCTACGCGACCTTGACCCCCAGCCCCACTTTCCGTACGCTAGAGCCATGGAAGTCCACTTCGCCCCGGAGCTACAAGCGAAGCTCGACCGCGTGGCTGCCGAAAACCGTCGCGGCTCGGACGAGTACGTCCAGCAACTAGTGGAAAGCTATCTCGACTACGACGCATGGTTCCGCCAGAAAGTCGGCGCGAGTTTGGAGAAGCTGGACGGTGGAGAATCGATCCCCCACGAAGACGTCGCGATGCGTTTAGAAAAAATGTTCCAGCCCTAAATGGGAGTTCGCTGGTCACCCGATGCGGTGGCCGACCTCGAAGGTATCGTTGAGTACATTCGCCTGGATAACCCTGCCGCCGCGCAGCGCATCGGCCAAACTATTTACGACCGCTTGAGCGTGCTCGGGAAATTCCCGCATGCCGGTCGGCTCGGCCGCGTCGAAGGCACCCGCGAGCTACCATTGCCTCCGCTGCCCTTCATCGTTGTATATCGCGTGGCCACAAATACTGAGATCGTGGAAATCGTGAACATTATCCACGGCGCTCAGCGTTGGCCACCTGTCAGCTAGGGCCGGATTACCATAAGTCATGGGCGCCCCTCCGACTCCGACCGATTGGAACGCTGCCCAATACCTCAAATTTGAGGACGACCGCACGCGTCCCGCTCGTGATCTGCTCGCACAGGTTCCTCTGCAAAAACCGCGAGCTGCCGTCGACCTCGGCTGCGGACCCGGCAATTCAACCGAGCTGCTGGTAAATCGTTTCCCCGAGGCCCTCGTCACCGGACTCGATTCGTCGGCCGATATGTTGCAGCAAGCTCGCAAGCGTCTACCGAAATGCGCGTTCCTCGAAGCCGATCTCGAAACCTGGCATCCTGAGCCCGCGACGGACCTGCTCTTCGCCAATGCCGTGTTCCAGTGGGTGCCGAATCACGAACTCGTGCTGCGGCACTTGATAGAAGCTCTACCGCAAGGCGGCGTCCTCGCTGTGCAGATGCCGGACAACACGCGCGAGCCCTCGCATCTCCTGATGCGTGAAGTGGCGAACAAGGGACCCTGGGCGAATCACCCGGCGCTAGCTGACGCCTCGCGCACGGATCTGCCAAGCCCGGAGCATTACTACGATCTGCTCAAGCCTCATTGCCGGCATCTCGACATCTGGCATACGATTTACAACCACGTGATGGCGAGCCCGGCCGCGATTGTCGAATGGTTCAAAGGATCGGCGCTACGGCCATTTCTCTCCGCGCTAGACCCCGCCGCAGGCGACGAATACCTGGCAGCGTACACCGAGGAAATCGCGCGGCATTATCAAACCCGTGCCGACGGCCAAGTGCTACTGCGCTTCCCGCGACTCTTTATCGTCGCAACAAAGTAGTCGTTAACTCAGCTTCCCGCGCACCCTCTCACTCAGCGCCTTGCCATCCACGCGTTTGCCCGTGAGCTTCGCCTGCACGGCCTTCATCACCACGCCCATCTGCTTTTGCGTCGTGACGCCGGTCTCGCTCATGGCCGCCGCGATCGCCGCATCGAGCTCGGCTTCGGTCGGCGCCGCGGGCATGTACGCCTCAATCATCTTGAGCTCGGCTTCTTCTTTATCCGCCAGCTCCGGACGATTGCCCTTGCGGAACATGTCCGCCGATTCGCGTCTCTGCTTGATCAGCGTGCCCAGAATCTGGATCTCCGTCGCTTCGTCCAGCGGCTTCATCGTATCCACTTCGTGCTTCTTCAGCGCCGTCTTGATCATGCGGATCGTGTCGAGCCGCGCTTCTTCGCGGCCTTTCATGGCGGCCACCATGTCCTTCTGAATCTGGTCGAGCAATGGCATATCTATTAGCTTAGCGTGGGGCAGGTCCGTGTCCGGCACATGGGGCCGGCCCCGCGGCCTGCGGTTGGCTCCGCGGCTTGTGCGTCAGTTTCGGATCATCCGGCCCATTCGAGCCCATTTGATATCCTGGGATTTCACCCGTCATGAACATCAAGAAGCAACGTCTGCTCACCGCCGGCCCCACGCCGCTTTATCCGAAAGCTCTGCAAGCGATGATGGGCGCCGATCTCCACCACCGCACGCAGGATTTCCGCGAGATCGTCCTCTCCGTGATCGCCGGATTGAAGTCCGCGCTCGGCACCTCGCATGACGTTTTGATCCTCACTGCGTCCGGCACCGGAGCCATGGAAGCCTCCGTCACAAATTGCTTCTCCCCCGGCGACCGCGTCATCGTTTGCTCCGCCGGCAAATTCGGCGAGCGCTGGCTCGAAATGACGAAAGCCTACGGACTGGACGTTGTACCTCTCACCGCGCCCTATGGAAGCCACGTCGCCGCCGAAGAGTTCGAGAAAGCGTTAGCCGCGAATCGCGGCGTTAAAGGTGTCTTCGTGCAGGCTTCTGAAAGCTCCACCGGCGCGGCGCACGACGTACAAGCCATGGGACTCGCCATCAAAGCCGCCGCTCCCGACGCACTCTTCGTGGTCGACGCGATCACCGGCATCGGCACCATGCCTCTCGATATCGACGCCTGGGGACTCGACCTCGTCATCGGAGGATCGCAAAAGGCGTTCATGATTCCTCCGGGACTCGCGTTCATCGCCGTGAGCCCCAAAGCGTGGACACGGATGGAGACGGCCAAGCTCCCTCGCTATTATTTCGATCTGCGCCGCGAGAAGAAAAACGCCGTGAAGGGCGAGTCTTCCTGGACGCCTGCGACCTCTCTCATCTTGGGTTTGGCCGAAGTTCTGAAGTACATCGAGACGTTCGGACCGGGCAAGCATGGGTTCGACAAGCTCATCGAGAACGCCCAGCACCTCGCCGCCGCCATGCGCCTGGCCGCGACCACTCTTGGGCTCGAGCTCTTCGCTCCAGGACTCCCTAGCGCCGCCGTAACGACCATCCTGGCGCCGAAGGGCATAAGCTCCAGCGTGATCGTAAAGGAGTTCCGCCAAAAATTCGGATCGATCATCAACGATGGGCAAGGCGAGATGAAGGGCAAGGTTTTCCGCATCGCGCACTTGGGCTACTTCGACGTGGTCGATCTCTTCGGCATCATCGCGCAGTTGGAACTGATTCTGGATGCCAACGGCTTTCCCGTGAAGCTCGGAGCAGGAGTTGCGGCGGTGCAGAAGTATTACGCGGAGAACGTGGTCGGCAGCAAGCAAACGGTGACGGCGTAGAACAAACCTCTAAGTTGTCATCCCGAGCGAAGTCGAGGGATCTGCTGTTGGCTTACCAATCAACCTATGGGCTCTGTCCTTCGCATACAGAATCCGCATAGTCTTGCTTGCGGCGTCCTTAGCGGCTTTCCACAATGCTGACATGGAGGGCCGTACAACGATAGGTGGTGATGATAGACCGCATTCGGGTTCGTCTCTCGGAATCCGGTGATTTGCTGATATTCGCGAAGAAGAGGCCCAAACTGGCGTTCCCGCAAGTCACCCTGTGTACCCGTTCCATAAAGGGACGTGACACGTTTAAACTCCTCATCGTCGAGCATGGGGACTTCGGCTTTGCAGCGCCAGCACCAAAGGATCTTCATCGCACGGCTTCAGGCTACCAAATCGGCCGCATGGTAAACCACGAATTGTGGGGCGGGGCTTTGCCCGGCAGCCGCGTTTTACGCGGCCTATCAAAACAAAGAGCCGGGCCAAAGCCCGGCTGCCGCCCGATGGGCCGCCCCACATCGCTTCAGAGATTGAGCTACCCCTTCGCCTTTTTCACTGCTTCGACCAGCGCCGGAACCACCTCAAACAAATCTCCGACGATCCCATAATCCGCGACCTCGAAAATCGGAGCGTTGGCATCCTTGTTGATCGCGACAATCGTCTTCGATCCCTTCATGCCCACCAGATGCTGGATCGCGCCCGAAATCCCCACGGCCACGTACATCTTCGGGGCGACCGTTTGCCCGGAGCTGCCGACCTGCCGCTCCATCGGAAGCCATCCTGCGTCGCAGATGGGTCGCGATGCGGCCATCTCAGCGCCCAGCACCTTGGCCAATTCCTCCACCATCGCGATGTTCGATTCTTCCTTGATGCCGCGGCCCACGGAGACGATGATCTCCGCAGCCGTGAGATCCACCGCACGAGCGGCTTCTCTAAACGGGGCTTCGGCCTGTTGACGAATCTGCGAAGGGTCGATGGTTGGCGTGAAGTTTTCGACGGTCGAGGTCCCGGCCTCTAAGGAATCGGCTCGCCATGCTCCTGCCTGTACCGATGCAAAGAGCGGGCCAGCGCCAGACAACTTCACTTCGCCATTGAGCTTGCCCTGGAACAATTGGCGGACGAGCGTAATCGCTCCGCCTTCGGCCCGTGCCGCGATCACGTCGCCCACGAGGACGCTCGAAAATCGCGTCGCGAGCTTGGGCGCGAAATCGCGTGTGCGATACGTATGCGCGAAGAGCACTAGCGTCGGCGACGCTTTCTTAATTAACTGCTCAAGCGCGATCGTGTAGCCGTCGGCTGTGTATGCGTCGAGCAAATCGTGCTCCACAGCCCAAACTTTCGCCGAACTCTTCGAAGCTGCTTCGCTTGCTAACGACGCGGTGCCTTTGCCGATCACGGCGACTTCGACGCGCGCATTCAATGCCGCGCCGATCTGCTGCGCGGCAGCGAGCGTCTCCCAAGACATCCGGTGAAATGCGCCGTTTTGTTGTTCAAGGATTGCTAAGACGCTCATATAACGCGCACCTCGAACTTCAGTTTTTCGACCAACTGCGCCGCCGCCGTCTTCGGATCGCCCTCGAAAATCTGAGCTTGTTTCTGCTTTTGCGGCGCGTAGACCTTGGAGATCGCTGCAACCGGGACCGCCAAGCCGCCCAGATCCGCCGGCGTCACGCGACGAATCTCTTTCGTCTTGGCTTTCTTGATGCCCATCAGCGTCGCGTAGCGCAATTTGTTCGAGCCACTCTGGATCGTCAGCACCGCGGGCAGCGGCATGCCGATGTGCTGAAAC
>Ga0182030_10006649_pt1 | contig 24314 bp, 24 predicted proteins | sample 812S3MmetaG_FD_121299 | JGI IMG/M metagenome (GOLD analysis project Ga0182030, IMG submission 121299) | Permafrost microbial communities from Stordalen Mire, Sweden - 812S3M metaG (Illumina Assembly) | ecosystem: Environmental > Terrestrial > Soil > Wetlands > Permafrost | place: Sweden...
CAAGTTCTTCAATATATTATATTCTACTATAGCTTATTCAACTATAGACCTATCGACTAAGGGGCTTCGGCTATATCACCTGACCAGCCCCCCTTTTCAACCACACGAGTCAGCACTTGGATGACAAAATCCCTGCCTTGGAACCTTTTATCTCCAGTGTTGTCAGGCAAGCAGGTATCCAAGTCCCGATATTGCTGACAACTCTCCTCTATCTTTCTCGGCTCCGCTCCAAACTTTCTCCTCTTGCCAAGGGTACTCGATCTACTCCCCATAGAATCTTCCTGGCATGCCTTATTCTTTCCGAGAAGGTTCTTGATGACTCTAGCCGTTATAACAAAGACTGGGCTTCATATTCACGATTTGAGGAATTCAGCCTTAATAATCAAGAGGTCAACCTTATGGGAAAGCAACTCCTCTTCCTCTTGGACTGGAATCTTAATTTTCAACCATCTGAGCTAGAGCATCATCTCGAGCCATTTCTTATACGCATTCGGAACTCGACTGCAAGGATCAGAAGGATTTCTTATAGTGGCAACCGCGAAGTCTCGAATAAAAGGAAGCCACGAGCAAAATTTCAGCCATCGAACACAAACATGAAGATTTCAAAATCGATATCAGAACGGAAGGCAAAACAGCCATTCACTATAAGAAAAGGAATTTTGATCAACCTCCCAAGCCCAGTGGCGGCTATGGAACTGTTTGATTCTTCGCAGTTTGGTATTCTACAGCAAAGCAACATCAGCGCTCGAGGACTGTAAGAGTAGTGGAACTCCCGGATGGTTTGATTGTCAATCAGAGTTAGTAACAAGGAGCACCAGAAGGTGTTATCATAAGATAGTAAAAATATCCACGAATAACTTACTGTAACTTATTCCTAATCCGTTCTATGGCAAAAAATTCAGAATTCAAAAGTTGACGGGAAGTGGATTGCGAAATATAGTGCCGTGACTTAGTGAAGAGTGGTGTTACATGACTACTGCTGAAATACTCCCCTAAGCGCCTCTTCGGACTATGTGTGTGTGACTTCAGTAACGATAGATATAAAGCATAGACCTGCAGCAGCCCTTGAGGGCATTGAATATTCGCGAGAATCATTAAATCACTGCTTAAGCACTGTTGCAATCTCTGTCTATTTGCATCCCAGCATATTGTAATCAGATATTGAAAACAGTCATCTCCTTGAAGGCGTTGAAGCTCGAGATTCAAAGCCATTAACTTTCAAAATTACTCAAGTATTTTCACTTCCAAATTCTTACGACATGGTCTTGGCTACAGTTTGGATGCTACCATCCCTTTGAGGACAGGTACAAACCAAAAATCAAGCGTAAATGTGGACTAACCCTTACAACCAAAGGAATGACAAGCAGGTATCCCCTGAATATAACCGCATCAGCCTATCCTCATCTGAGGTTGCACCGTAACGTAAGCGTGCTAAGAGAAGCACCGCTTGCTTTATAGTAGCTCCGACTTCGCCTTCAATTGGACCCAAGTCAATACTGAAGACAACAAAACAACAACAGAGATCCGCTTCATCACTCTCATATGTTCTGACCAGTAAAGCCGATCTCCACTCTCTTTATCCTTGATATTTTCGGCGTTTCGATGCTGAGGAATATTCGGTATTCGGAGGAGATTCCACACCGCAATGCTGAGGAAAGGTGTTGAGCAGAGTAACCATTTCCAATTGAGATCCGATTCTCGAATTACGTGTCGAGCCAAGGGGAGATACCTTCGAATTTGTGGTAATACCCATTTCGTGGCGGCTTTATGGATCGCTAAACTATAAAGTACTGCAGCTACGGCAGAATATATCCAACGCAGCCACCAGCTATTCCAGTCAAGTCTTTGGCGTCGGGGAAGTTGAACAGTGAGAGGCTTTTGCTGTAGAAAATAATACGGACCAGAAGTTGCCAGTATATTGACTAGCAACGAGCTGACGCTGGTGGAAGCGGATGCTGAAGCAAGAACATAGGTGATGGGAATATAGCACAACAATGCAAGGGATGCAACTTCCGGACCTGTATGGCAATCTCAGTAACTATTAATGATCGTGGGTTCTTATGTACTGTACCAGTGCAATCAAGCCACCACCCAATGCCAAATTCGGATGCTTTCCACAGCATGATCGAGAGATACTTCCATCGAGTCTTCTGGTTTATACCCACAAGACTAGAGAGGCCGTTTACAATTCGTTGTGTTGTTGTAAAATCACCTTGTGAGGTGATGAAGGCGCTGATCACTACGAGAATACAAAATCGCCGCGCGAAATAGAGGTCAGGTAAACTACTGCCCTTGTTGATGAGAAGTTTGCGAACCGAAGTCCAGCTAGGTGCTGGAATTGCCATAGTAGAATAATGATGGGGATAAATCCTGCGAAAGTTATTGAACGATTTATCTTTGCACGTAACGTCATCCGGTTTTAACTTGAGTGCATTCATGTCTTCGAAGCATTGCTGACGAGTAAATCGTCGTGTCCAAAAGTCAGCGGATGACTGGTGGCGACAACATAAAGTGTGACAATGAGTGGCTTTATTTTACAACGACTGTATTACTCATGCTGACATTCATGCGGTCGCTCTGACGCTCACTGACAAGACCTGGCAACCCCTGTATGAAGCGTATGCCTGGCCGTTGAGGTCGACGAGATGTGCAACCTTCATGGGTAACTTATCTAGTAACTTAAGATTTAGGAACTGGTCTACTGTATACGTCATGCCATATTCTCGAATCCCATGTAACTTAATCAATACATTTTCGTTTCATTTCAAATGCATCGGGATACTGTCAATAATTGATGGCGCAGAGTAGGAACTAGACTAAATGCTCTGTTCTAATCGCATCACTTTCTAAATGAAGCCCAACCCCGCACAACATGCTCAGTTTGCCGAATATCTATATCCGATAGTCGTTTCATTTGTTGCCTGGTATTCGTATCCGATGGTCTTCTCGTTCCCCACGGAATATTCATTCCCAGCGATTCCTTGCTCTGCATATCCAATAGGTTTTTCATCTGCTGGCCGGTATTTGTATCCGATGGTCTTTTCGTTTTCTGCGGGAGATTCGTTCCCAGCTATTTCCTGTTCTCTTTTCACTCTAGGCCACCTCTCTGGGCGAAATTCGTGCTCATGTAGATGGAGATCTTTAGTAGCAGCGAAGTTACGAATTGAATCTGCGAACTCTGGATTGGCACAGACTATACGAAGTCAGCAAAAGTGTGATCCGGTGTTCTAGATACTCACCAGAAACCAAGACTCTACCTCTGCAGTTATCGTGCTGCAACTGGCTTTCTAAAGAAGCTTCAGGATTAAGTCCGCAGTATCGAGTTCGTAAAGTATCTGTGCTGCTGTGATTATCTTCGTCATTTTCGTCGAGGTCAAGTTCTACATGCTGAGGTTTATTTCTAACGTATCTCGTGCATCGAAACATCTTTAAACGATTAGCAACAGATTTAGAGGAATGTAGATCAGACCTTACATAACCTTGCTCTGGTGGCGCGCCTTGCCAGCCGGATCTATACTGAAAAGTCGCCGCAGGATCTAGTCTTAGCCTGGAAAGCCGATCACAGTCTTGTTGCAACAAGTCTTTTACCATTTGTTGTGCGGTATCGTTTTTTACAAAGTGCTTTTCGTTTTCCGCATCGTACCCAACAAACACGTGGTCGACCTCCCAAAGGAGTGTTACGCGTTGTGTTGTAGCAGTACCAGCTTCCCTACTTTCCAGTAAATGCTTGACAGTAGCAAGCTGTGCTCCGATCCCAATACCTGTGGCATACAAGATAACTGTACCAAAATCTTCGGCCCTGATTGGCCGTCCATAAGGTCCATCAAAGAAAGCGTGCTTAAACAATCTTAATTCCGCCTTTATATCATTTTCCAGTTGATTGTAGCGCTTTCTTGTATGAGCTCTCAATTCTTTCAAAACCTTTGCTTCAATATTTGCACTCGCACCCAGCTCTCTGTAGAGTTTTGATTCGGCTTTCTCATCCGTCAGAAGCCTGTCGAGGTGCTGGAAAGTCAGTGAGTTGTGATTTACAAGCATCTTGAGTTTTCTCGTGAATCCCCTCTTCGGGTCGACAAGAATCGTTATTCTTTTAGCTTTTCCATCTTCGGCTTTCTCCCAAGACGCGATGACGAAAGGGTGAGACTCCGCAAAGGACGTATAATATGTGGATGGTATTCGTAGCCAAATATGTTGTCCTGCAGAAATTCTGATTGGTTTCAATAGTTGTAATTCAATTTTGAGTAGACCATCCCCTTGATCTACTAATACAGGTGCCCGTTGAAGTATAAGCATGCCTGTTCTCATGCTAAAGAGCAAGAAGTACATCGATGCAGTAATAATGAACAAAATAGCTGAAGGCTTCGATACGCCGATAGGTGTCAGGTGGGTGAAACCAGCTACAACGATAACAGCTGCGAAGAAGACATGACAGTAGCGGAATACTTCATAAAACGTCCGACGAACAGAAGAGAACGAGGAGAGTACAAGAGCAAACAGTGCCAATGCAGCCTAGATCCATGGCCATCAGTAATATAGACCTCAAAAAGAAAGAGCTACAAACCGTGAAGCCTGCGATACGTGGCCGAGGCGATAGAATAGCTCCGCCAGTCTGATAAGGTACGAGTGCAATCACGACGTGGATGATGCCAACAAGAAATACTACCCTTCCCAACCACCTGTGGAAGAATGCTTGAAATTCGTAGGGAATACCGAGACTATCAGAAAGCAAACTTTGTCTCCCACTTACAATCAAGATACAAAGATTAAACGCAATGACTCGTCCCGAGCGCCAAATCAGCAAGTTACGGCTTTTTGCTGACAGAGCTAAGACAACAATGTTGAGAATTAACACCACTGTCGCTAGAATAATATAAAGAGGCGTGATAATGCCTGTACCGTGTATGTTTACCGACAACTTCCTCCCACGGATAGACCCTAGCCGCAGCTTGCGAAGAATTTGGGGAGTGGATATGTATCTTCGTAAGATAGCTGCAGATACTGGATAGCCTTTGGACAAGAAAAGAGAGAGGGGATAGTAGATAATGAATGCCCCTACGATGCCGCAACAAGCCCAGACTGATGCGTCCATCGTATGATGTGATTATACGTATTGTGAATGAGCAGAGGGCGTCCAAATTCGAGGAGCGCCACTAGAGTTTTATTGTCGTAATGAGAGCCTTTATTCTAGTCATGGCGATAACTAAGTCAGCAAAGCAAGATAATAATAGAAAAGATCCTACCAGGCAAGCATAGATGAGATTAAAATAGGGTCTAAGTTAGTCTGATGACTGGGAATTCGGACTCCATTTGTGCTATTTTTAGAAGCAGTAGTCCTCTAAGGGTGTGAAGTTGAGACTCAGAGTTAAGAACTGATGGTGGAAACGCTTGTTGTTACGTTATTCCATTCCAGTGACAACCCTTCAGTATCAAAAATACGGGCGCGTTCACAATACCCCCGCCCCTCCTGTGAGATGCTTTCTGTTTCTCAAGCTGGTGCTCTCTAGCTCTTATACGTATCATGCTCCCGTAGCAAACTCTGCATGCTGATCACATTTCCTTCGTTCGCAATATTCAAAGCCGTCCTGCCCTTCGAATCCTTCGCCTTCATGTCAAAGCCCAGGCTCTGCAGCAACAGGACTACTGGTTGGTTTTTTCTCTCTACTGCTACATGCAGCATCGTCTTTCCATTTTCATCCAACTTCGTCAGATCAGCACCATTCGTCTAGAGTTCCTTGATCAACGATTCCCCACCCTTGTCTAACACCAATTCCCAGCTGTTCTTGCCATCGATGATGATCTCGGCCGACCCTAGGTCCTCGCATAGGAAAACCCGGATTTCCCCAGACGCCGGTGTTTGTCGATCATCCCTGATATCATCGGCGAAGAACTCTAGTAATCTCAAGATGGAGATGTACTCGTTCAAACATTCGGAACAGGGTGTGAGTTCGCAATCAAAGTTGCAAAGACACGTAAAAGTGATTGTCAGAATCTCAGGCATTTTGAATATGTTGATAACGGTGAAAAGGTAGCTGAACGTTTCTGTCAAGATGGCTACTGCTGGCTTATATACTTCATTCTATCTATCTCCCGAAAAATCCATGATTCATCCGCCAAAATTGAGAGACTAGTTTCCAATAGTCAACCCATGATCATACTAGGTCAAAACTAGGGTCACAACATCGAGATGAGTTAAATCATGCACAAGCTCCTGAGAGGCATCTAGCTCAAGCAAAGCTGCAAACTATTCGCCCTGGCGCCTCTGAGACGGCAATGGTCCCAGGGAAACTGATACAAACTAAAGTGGCTGCAAAGGTACTCGGGCAAAGATGAACGATGAGCTTGTGATGGGTTTGGTTTCACCATTACACGGTGCTGAGTCATAAACAGTATATTCAGCTCGACATGGATTACATCTGCGAAATAGTGGGGGTCGAGGTATTCTCATGACTCTCACTTTGCGGGATATGTTCTGCCATGAAGCGGAGTCGCCTCCGGTGAACAGTACTCCGAGGACTTCCTCTCGAATTTTCTGTAGGATTACGTGACATGTTTCTATGTGGTTAACTTATGAGAGCGCTCCCCCAATATAAGACTAGTTGCTAACAGTCTTCACACCGAATATGAGTCTGCCTTGACGTGGCTCAGAAATGCATTCATACGAAGTGAAGATTGAGATAATCACAAAGGGCGCCCAGTAACAGCGGGATATGCGGAGGCACTTTCTTTTCCTGCGTCGACTTAGCAGAGAATGGCCAGTCGCAGCCTCGTACTTACTCTCATCTTGCCATCTGTGTCTTCGTATGTTCCTCAATTGATAAAATAAAGAAAATCCATTCTGCATCATTCTTCAATCTAATCTTCTACAGCTCCAGCAGGATATACCATCAACGCCTTTATTATCTTTGATTAACTAAAGCCAATTGACACATGGATAACTACTGTAAATGGCCCCTAGGATTGACATTTATAGAGAACGCGATCGAAGCTTGATTCTGGGTGAACCCTTGAACCTGCTGACTTAATGAACTGAGAGCTGGGCACTAGAGAGCAGCTTGGCAAACAATGCCTCACTAGATGCCTATAAATGGACCTTCTCGCCACCTTCTCTCCCATTGTGTCCATCTCTTCTCTTCTTTACTCCTGCTTATCACCAGAACATCATGAATCGGCACCTAGACAACAACATGGCTCGTCTCCCGTACGGAACCACCGCCGTTCCCACTTCCACTAACCCGACCACCACAAACGGTATGATTATCCGCGGAAGGGTCACAACGATTGAGAAAACTACCACAAAAATCGCCCATTTCGCCCATGACAGCAAATGTGATACCGCCAACGTCGTGAAGGTGATGGACGACACTGATGAGGAGATTTCGGGACCGAGTCGTGTGACCTTCGCTCCAACTCAAAGATCTATCCTGAAGAAGACTGCTCCACATTCAACTCCCTTCCTGAAGAAGATAGCGCCCAGAGAGGTTCAGATTTCGCACCACGAATTCGATGGTCTCAAGCAGACAACCAAAGACCAGATCTTATTCGTGTACGACCGAACCATGGGCCCAAACACACCTCTGGACAGAGGAGCTTTCGATTCTCACTCCAGAATTTGCCAGGCCTTGCGCTTCCTCGGCGTCGGGATATTCGAATATGACAAGAATAGCCTTACAACGCCGGAGAACCTGCTCGCAAACTTGGTCCACGAGTGGAATAAGCTGCTGTTCGACAGATACGAGGCGGATCCAGACACCACGAAAAGCCTGAAGGAACAGGCATCCCGCCGCTGCTGGGGCCTCGATGAGCTGAAGGCCATTACGGCGAGGTGGATGCAGGGGAAGGACGAGGACAAGTTGCTAGAGCCAGGGAGGAAACTGATGAAGATCGATGACGAGACTAGATCGAAGTATCAGACTTCGTTAAACGGATACGACACGCTCCAGCAGGCGACCAAAGACTTCATCGCAGAGGCGTGGTCCAAGAGCTCGGGACGAATTTCCACGTATTGCAAGGTCCTGCAATCGTTGAGCTTCCTCAGCGTGGACCACAAGGATAGGGACACGCTGCTCGTGGACTGGATGCGCGAGCGGGACCCTCAGCTGGACAGCGAGAACCTACAACCCAAAGTGATTAAGCACACCTGGTCCCTGGCAACGTTGAAGAGCATTATGGAGAAGTGGATGCAGGGGAAGAACCAGGAGGCGCTAGTGGCGAGGAGGAAACGATCGATCGAGATTGAGGAGAACCGGTTAAAGGATAGGCCGGAGGAGAAAGCCCAGAAGCTGAGAGAAAGACAAAAACACATAGCAGACGAAAAGAAGACGAGATTAGAAGAGATAAGAGGGAGGGAGATGCAAAATGAGGAGGAAGAGACGGTGGAGGAGGTGATACGGGAGGGATTGGTACAAGATGAGGTAAGATGCAATACAAGAAGTAAGATGAAGCTGGATGCCGAGACGTTGAAGATGATCAAAGGCGTCAAGGAGGCTCACGACGCTTTGACGCGGCGAACTGCGAGACTGCTGGCGCATATCGTGGACGTCCCAGACTTCACCGACTCTCCCCGACTCCCACGGAATCGAAGGCTCGAGGCGCCTCAACCGATTGACTATCCGTGGATGAACACAAAAAAGCGATGAAGACCGTAACTCAGGACCGCGAATCTTAAGACTTGGGGCAGACGAGAAACAGGGGTTGGCAAGGTTTCCTTTAGTTTCTTGGACTCTAGGTATCCTCGCAGATAGAACCAACTAAATTGGCTAGATAGCACTTGGCTTTGATAATACCCCTTCTAGCGACTCTTTGGTGATAATAATAACCCTACTTTAATTCCTAGCCCTTATTAGGGCCCTGTAACTGCTTCTCTAAGGTAATTAGGCTATATCACATGACGTACCTCGCTTACTGATTCAGGGGCAATCCCTCTTCGACTGAACGTCAGCTCCTGATAGGTCTTCATACACTCAGAATCGATGGGGTGATGGCCTCTGGGAAAGCGGTTGAAGCTTGCTTCAGGTCCTGATACTCCTCGTCTATAAAAGATGGAACTGGACCGTCAAACGCAAGTATTTGTGGATACGTGACAGGTCTCTGCTGAGCTCCGAGCCTGGGCAACAGGCTCGTGAAGTAAGAATGCTCGCATTTCGGTCCTCCCTGTACCCACGATCCTCTCTTCTAGTAAGAGGAATCGGTCTTGTCTATCCCCATGACGTTGTTCATCTTGCTGGACAGCTGGCGCTCGCCTCCGTTCTCGAATGATTGGATGCCTCTGTAGACCGTATCCTTCTCTGTTCTTTCTCAAGCTGCTGTTCTTCTAACCGTCTCTTTGTCTCACAAGCTGTGGTCTTATACCATAATCTCAAGGCAGAAAAGGTGCCCGGAAAAGCCGGAAAAGCGGAGAAACTAAAAGCTGAACCCACGCGCTCTCTTCTCCTCGAAGGCATAAGCCGCCATAGACGCGACCTTTCTTCCACTTTTTATTGTGAGCCCACATATTGAGAACTTTTTATATTGCGTTTTATCAGACCTAATACTCACATGTCGTTTATAATACAATAGACTTTTACTGAAGAAAAGCTGAATCCACGCCTTCCCTCTCTATTATCTCTAACTAATTTGCTCTATCAGGAGGCACTTAATAGACACACCTCGTCTCTCTATTCCTTTAACTCTAATGCCTGCCCAAGCCTAGGGGACATCCTCCACTCTAGTCAATGACAGACACGCCCACGTTTGGGGGTTTCAAACAAAATCAGACCTATTCCAAATCTCCCACGCAATTTCTCTTCTCCGAGCCCAAGCTTTCATCTAATTTCTCCTATTTGTGAAAGTATCTTCCTCTCTCCCTACCAAGATTGACACCCAAAGCTTGGCCGATCAATCGCCGTGCAACCACATCCGTTGTCTTGGGCCTTCCTACTGTACTTCTCACGGAAGAAGTACCAAATCGGCTTGAAGCTCTGTTCTTTTTAATTTGTTTTACTTCCCTGTGACTATCAATTTTCCAGGAGGCCTTGAAGAGCTCGGCAGGGTGGGTAAATGTGGTTCCGTTCAGAGTGGTATTTGTAGGTTGTAGATTTCCGGTGTTCTGCTGCTCCCGAGATTGTGTGTTTGATACTGGCTGCTTAGAATTGTGTGCCTGTTTGGTTGGGTGGGTTTGTAATGGTGCTGGTGCCTGGGCAGAAACGGTGAAGGTCTTCTGCGAAGCCACGCCTGGTGATAAACTTCCAGAGAAGAGGTCGTTGCGGGCCAGGTAATCGCCCCGGGCGGGGCCTTCTTTTCTGAATGGAGAATGCATGGCCGGCGATTGTGTAGCTAGATTTGCTGCCATGTTGCTCCCTTTGCTCGATGAACGGGAGTCGATTGCTTTGAGTTCGAGGCTAGCAGAGCTTGCTGGCACAAGAAATAAGATTCCAAGATAAAGCTGGACGGAGAGTAACTGAAGGTTGCTGATGGTGATGAGCTGGTGTATTTGGAAGTTGAGGTTGCGATGGCAAGAAGGTCTGGAGATGTAGGAAGAAGAATTGGAGAGCAGCCAAGGCTCAGGTTTTAATGATTCTGAGCATGGCGCTGCTCAATAATGCCGCACCAAGTCAATCCCAGAGACCCAGGCACCCAGCCACACCATTTCGGACGTGGCGGTGCTTGAGTGATGGTACGAATATCTATGCGTTCCAAGATTTGCTCGTTGCCACTGTCATGCACTCTAGGGCGTAAGACTTGTTCCTAGATTAATGCTGGATCTTGGGCCAGATCCTGCATCGACTAAGGAAGTCTAGCTTGGCCGTGGGTCTGGACGAAGGAATGCGTGAGCAATGCCACAGCATACACTGAGTCTCCTATAAAACCTGCACCTTTTCCGCACTTCAAATTTTTTGATATAAAATTAGACATCACCACTTTACAACCTCAACATGCGTTTAGGGCCCAAAAGTCTCCAAACCCCATCGCTCCTAGCAAGTAAAATACCAGCAATCGAAAACCTACATGATCTTCTAGGATTTCATGGTGCATCACTGAAAGAGATGGATTCATTCAAGGACACAGCACATCTCTGGAGAAAATCGTACAAAACCAGCGATGGTAAGGCTGCCTCAGACCTTCTTAACTGGAAGGAACCTTTAATTCAGCAACAGCTCACGGAAGCGGCGGAGAAATTTCTTGATAACGACGGGAATGGTGAAAGATTCTGGTCCGCTAATAGAGCCTGGATTCAAGATTCCGACTTACAGTTCCCTGCGGACCGAGAAAGGTAAGGAGGCACTTCCAGCAATGATTTTAACCACAGATTAGACTCTGATATTCGACAGAATCGTGGATTTATTGAAGCAGATATTTTGGAGACAAAATAGGTACCATCGCAATAATACACGGTACCACTACGGTCACAACAACGCCATTGAATCCACAGATAGACCGGGGAACAACTCGACCCTAGTTAGAAAGGCTGTAAAGGCAGCTCTAACATCGTTGCAGCACGGGGACTCACAGATTAGGTGTGTTAAAATTGACCGACCCCAAATGTATGATCTAAATACTGAACAAGAAGTTATAGGCCCCTGCGCACTACATCAACTGCAACAAATGAAATTAACATAGACGACTCGAATCCATCATCTATGTTAAAACCAACTCAGGCTAGCAGCGCGCCACGGACAGAATATATTCAGGCAAGAATATTGGCAGAGTCGGACGCCTCCTCTAAGCGCACTCGAGCTGACGAAGGACCCGCTAACAACCCAAAAAGGAGGAAGCGCCAAGAAAACTCCTCGATTCCTTGGAATTGGCACCATTTAGCCTCCACAGGTGTTCACCAAGCCAAGAGGACAGGTCAAGCAGACACTACTACCCAAGCCGAACTTCCGACTGGGAAAAGTCTATCTCATCAATTTTCTCCGCCAAAGAGGCCTTTTGTCGTCCCGGTCGCTAATATGACTGTTCCAGAGAGTCCCAAGGACGACATTAGGAGATCCACAGTCCAAAATCCACCCATCTCAATCAACACGATAAGCTACTCACGAGGAAGAGGCTATGCGGAAGACGGTGCTTCTTTGGTGGCCACGAGATCAACACCGCTGCCGCCATTGCCGGGGCAGGCAAGTAGTACTCGGGAATTTGACGCCACTCCTGACCAAGCACCACAAGCCCAGCATCTAGTTCAAGAGGTTCACCTATCTTCTCCCTCCAAACCTAAGACAATAGTACCAATCTGGATTATCACTCCCGGGGTCCCTCTCATGGAAGAGCTATGGGCCGACGGGAAAATGCTAGGGTCAACCCTCTTGGCATTCGTTGAAGGGATCTCGAAAGTGAAGCAGCTCGGCCACATGGAGAAGATAAAATTGACCCTTAGAACAACAGTCATGTCTGTTATACGTGATATGATAATCACAGTATTTCAAGGAGATGAAGACTTATGGAATTTTTCTAAGGTTGCATTCAAAGACAAGATGAAGGAGGCAATGACGGAGGCAAAAGCAAATAATGTCACGGCGCGTTTTAGGATCCTGGTTGAGCCATTCTATGAGCAAGAAGAATTTGAATTTTAGTTAAGACTCGGTAGTCAACAATTCTATCCTCATAACAAATATTCCTCAGAATAACTACTTTCCCTCGGCGGCGTCAGAACCTGGTGCATCAACAAGTAGAACTTCTCAAAGAAACTACGATACGGTCACTAGATTGCGCAAGCCGGAGATCGCAATCATTCTGAGGGGTCTGGTGGCCTATTGTGCCGGTACTTAGATTGTCCAAAGCTGCGTTGAGTGGTCTTCCATAGTTGTGTCTGTGTCGATCGTGTTGTCGCTCGAGTTGGCATCGGAGTTGGTATTCCTCGTGGCGTCGTAACTGGCAGTACTGTACCTGCTTCTTCGCGAAGTCCGTCAATCATTTTTCATGCTTTAAGTGAATTGGAAGAGGAGAATGAAGTTTTGCAAATAGAATCCTGCACTTTCTATTAAGTTCGCTTACGGGGAGGCCGACCTCATTTTCCCCTGGGCCAGAACTTAGAAGCTTGGAAGTAGCAGAGGAGATCCCTACCCATCAAGGCATTATCATCCTCCGGCATGATTCTGCGTCGACTGATGACGTTGCTCCTTAGCAAGGCTCCCTCAGATCGACCGGTCAATGCGAAGTAGGAGGAAACGGCAACTCCGAATGCACATCCCTGGACACGGACTCTCCGTATCTGTTGCTGAAGCCACAGCCCACCATCTCCGCCTCTGCTTGTTCATGCAACAGCTCAACAGCCTAAATAGGATTCTAAGGTCGAGGTGTGGTATGATGGCTGCGCTATTCACGCGGAGACCAGAAACTGCTGGATTCCTGCCCCCGAAGCACATGGCTGTGATAGGATCATGTATAACGTGGCTTTGCCAGTGATCAATATCCCTCCTGCTTGTAGCTCAGACCACAGCCTCCTTCGCCGCGAGAATGATCTCTTCATCCATGCGATGACGCGTTAAAGCTCTCTCTACCGCCTAGGTGGCGAAGCTCTAATGCTCAGACCAAGACGGGTGGCATACGGAGGTGTAATTCCGCTCCAGCCAGTTCCCTTTCGAGTCTAGCGAGAGTGTCCTTATGGAGTATCACTTTCAACGACGCCGAAAATCTTCTGGCTCATCTTGTTGAATTAACCTCCTTGCTCAGCGATATAGCCAGGTCTGCAATGGCTTGGCTTGAGCGTTGACAATGCCGGATGCATAGTTTGAGAGTTGCATCCCCTAGATCGCCGGGCGGAAAGTTTGCTTGGATGGCTTCCACTGTAAGAAGCGGAACCAAAATCTCGATTTTCTTAGTTAGGCTTGCGATCTTCAGAGGATCGTTCTTGATTTCTTCGAGCAATGCTCTTAGCTTGAGGATACCACTGCTGACCTGAGAGACTATCTGTATCACGGCCGCGCTGCTGGCCACAACTCCCAAGGTCCCTGACATGGTTTGGCGAATGCAGCATATGTAGGACGGTATACCTGACGGAGGAGAAGTACGAGAGGGTGACCTGCTGAGGATTACTACAACGGTGGAGTACCGCGGTAATGGTTCGAAGAGGCGTACGATTATCACGATTGATATAGAATAGTTTTGAAACTTTGGGCCCAGGTGGCTAATGGAATTTTGATAGTTCATCTTTTATCGCGAAAAGATATATAACTTAGTGACTTGGCTCGGCTCATAAGCGAGGAGCCACATTTTTGGGTGTTCCGCCGGAATATGAGTTAAGCTGACCCTGCTCAAACACGTGATTTACCCTTCTGGCATTTAGTTTGTTAGCCGAACCTCCCCCCTTTTTCTCCACCCTTGCGCCCTGGCTCCAAAATCGAAAAAGAAAAACTACCCCACACCCTAATCTTAAACGGAAAGATATAGCAGGCGCGAGTTTCTTAGAGTATCGTCCCACAAGTCCAAATTTGAATTTCCAATAGAAGCACTTTCAACGCCAATTGCACAAACTTGTGCCTTCTCTCGCTATACCATCAAAGCTCTACGTTCCAAACAAATCATCTTGGGTGCCTCCTCACAAAGTTTCGAAACAATTAAAATCGCAGAATTCTAAAAATCCAGCCAGGTTCATGTGGCGTGAAGGGCGTTGTTGATGACAGCCAATAAGCTAGCATCAACTCCGCCTAACCCGAGAAATATATCATATATCTCTGACGCGATTTTCACATCACCTGCTCCATGTTACCAACATAAAATATCTCTCCTTTCCATATATCCTAGTATATCGTTGAGATCACCGAGACAGTTACCATTTTCATACAGCGTTTCGCGGCTTTTTATCCTATAACGTGGTATATTTTCTTTGCTCACTCAAATCGAGGTCTGTGATCACAAAATGTTTACCTCTACTTCCTAACAGCTGCTGTTTAGCTATAGCTCATAAATCGCTGCTTACACTTCGATATGTTTCAGCTAGAAATGCTAGAAGCCAAAGCTATACTCTTGTTCCAGATGGGACATTATAGGGCCAGCGCGTACTTTTACGTTCATGCACACTGCTTTATATCAAATTTATCCCAGTCTCTCGGACCCATGGAAGACTCATGGCGTCGTGAACTGGAGCTTCAAAACGTTAGAGTTCTCCTGAATGCAACAACGGCATACCTGAAGAGTGCGAAATTCGAGTTATGGCTCAACGAGGACGCTGGCGAACTCATCTACATGGCGAATTACTTTTCCTGCGAGGCGTTTGAATTGTTACAGCAATACTATGGAATACCCAGAAACATAGCGCAAAGAAATATTCGAGTTCTATTTCAAGTACCCCTGGACGTTCAGCTTTTAGAGCTCCCCAACTTGACAAAGGATCCAATAAGACCACCTTTAGATATTATCCCGGATCACCGATCAGAGTGGACTTTTATCTTGTGCCTTGTTAATTGGTCCAAGTAAGCAAGAACGAAAGAGCTATTGAAAGGAGCTAGGCTAATATGCATTTTAGTATCACTATCATCAAACAGGTCGTACCAGATTGCAGTTTAAAGCCTTAGCTCGTTACAAAATAGGTGATAGACTATTGCCAGTAACGAGAGGATATTTAATAGTATGATAATCCAACCGGACAAATTTAAATTCGCACAATAAATTTCGACTCGATGTAGTTTTAGTGTCGGTAGACTGATGCGAGGTTTACATCCAGGCGTCTTTATATGCTTAATCATTAAAGCTTAACCAATCATACCAACATCGGCAAGGTTTAACCTAGTGTGCAGAGTTGGGAATTACAATAATCATATAGTCGTCATCAGGCAATAATACAAAAATAGCCTACAATTCAGATTTGAACTAACCTTTGATGATACGGTATCGTCTTTTATAAATAGATTCTATATTTAGAATTGTTCTTCGATACTCCCTTTACTTATACGGTCCCACCCAGCTACCGTGCCATGAATCGGTATTCATCCCTTCACATTGTAAAATGCCACCCTCTCGTAAGAGACTTGCCTCTATTGAAGAAGGAGATCTCCGTTTACGTCAATCTCTGCAAAATGATACTGTTAAAGAGGAAAAGTTGCACCATCCTGCCGCTGTGCGACAGACACCTACAGGCGGGAAAGTGCCTAGTGGCTCAACACTTCGTTTAGACACTAACCTAACACAATCATTTCAAACTCCTGAAAATGCAAAGCGGTTTCAAGACTCGCTCATATCTGGACCTAACAAGTCTGAGGTACATAAAGATATGGTGTATGAGGAGTATTGTATTCCTTTCAAGTACAAGCTTTATGCCACTGGCAGCCTCTGGTTTCTCCTATTCGGGTTCGTTCTGTTCTCAGGAACATTTACAACTATTAAACTTAACACCGCCGAAGAGGTTTTGATTTCAAAATTTGAGAATATTCCTATGTTTGTATTAGGAATTCTCTTTTGTGGAGCATCATCATGTGCTTTAATCTACCTCAGTTGGAGATGGAAAAAAAATTCGATATGGCTTGTTGAAAGAATACTTCTGTACGTATTTTCTGAATATATTAGAGGCAAGTCTTGACTAACCATAGAACAGACCGGGATTTATCAATTCAGCAACTGGACTAGGGAATACTCTTATAAACGTAGGCACTGTCCATCATTGGGAGGTTTCTGCCACGGCAAAGAGCACGATTATCATCACTACAATTTATCTAGGAGTATTCACCGTTCCGCTTATCTGGTATAGTCTCTCACTCTGGCGTATAGAGGGAGACCAGGAGAAGAATAACGAACCTTGAAACTTAGTGGTGGTTCAGGGGCAAGTTGGTTGGGTTGGTAAGGCAGGGGCGCTGTCACTGATCAAGATAGGTATAACCGTTACGAGTTACTAAGTATGTGAAGAGATACTGTATTTGAGTTAAGCACGAAGCTTCTACCTACTAAGGGAATGCCTATGACTTATATAGAACCGTTCGTGCTGTGAATCATCGAACCCTCCGGATCCTCTTTCTTGGGATAAGAGATCCCCAAGGCCCCTTCACTAGACGGTGCCTCTCCTTGAAGGTACCCCATGATAACAGAGTACCTCTCTCAGCGAATATCTTTCCTCATAGGTACCCTCATGTATTCACGTGTTTGTAACAAACTTGTTATTATTTTATAGACACATACTTGCTTGTTGTACTGTAATAGATCTGCAGAGTCTAAGTTAGTCAAATCAAACTATTCGGAAATTCTCAGTAGTATAAAGATGCGTGTCTGCAAGACTTTGTAGATTTAGCGACAGCCAATATAGTGATGGAGTCGTTCGGGTAAATATTTTATTATATTATTTGATTTTATTATTTGGACTTCAGCAACAGATATTTGATGTTCAAGTGAGTTCTGTAACGAGAAAGCGTGAATAAGGAGGCCTAAGCATTTTCCTCAAAAATAATTTCACCTTCGTTTTTAACATTAATTCGCCTGTATCTACTGGCTCCTTCTGTAAGATACCTCGTTCCCATTCTAATTTCATTCAGGTGGATGGATCTGGTAATGATAACGCGTTTATTCCCTTCTAAATTTGACGAGGACCAAAACTTTGGTCTCTCGTCATGGAAATACTTTGTTCCGCTTTGGCAACTGCCAAAAAAGAATTTCAGTGCGGACATGATGACCTTACCTTGCTACCGGGGTGGGGGAAAACAGTTGCTTGATTGCCAGTGCGGACATGATGACTTTACCTTGCTAGCGGATGCCTGAACGCAGTATGACTGAAAATGGACGTCATCTCGAGACGTGTCTGCATTTCGACTTATTTTAAAACTCCACTAATCTTACATAATAGTACGGTCTACTTTTTGTACCATGGGTCATTGTGGTCCTACCGCAAATAGGTTTTTTGGAGGCATTATTATGCGATAATAGTTCCTTCCCGGAAGGTTAGAGGCAGCAAGATTTGGTGCGGTTGTAAGAATGGCTGAGGTAAGCTCACTAAAATCGACGCAGACCAACAAAGCTCAGATCATCTGGTAGTGATTTGTCAGCAATTTTTACTAACCCTCTTGGGAAGGAGCTGACTTTTAGATTTGCCGTTCCCTTTACTCTGCTTAAGATGACCCGACCCAAATATTTGGTATAGTAATTACTACAGGATGCTGACCATATCATTAAACGTGGGAAGCTTAATTTATTTCTGAGCTATTTTTGATATTATGTTGCTTATTATGACTGGCACATTGCTATTTTGAGCCAACCTAGATAAAGAGGTTAGAAAAGGCGTTCTTCATGGATATATAGTCTCAAGCCAAAAGGATTCTATATATCAAAAGCCCTGTAAATTCCCTATCTCAAATTGACTAGACGTACCATGGGCAAACTGAGTATATCCGCATGGCTGCCATTAGGGTTTAATTTTGTGTCTCTTGCATGTATTGCATCGGTATGTCTAGGAGGTATCTATTTCATTGGAGTAATATATACTTTATGAAGGTATATTTAGATAAATTAATTTGTAAGGTCCGATGCTAAGAATTTTAATATAGGCCGATACTTCTAATTTGTCTATTCATCCTCCCTTGGCCAATGTTCCCCTTCTCAGTGGAATATCGTCTGCCCTTGGGGCTTCCAATGGCCTTAATGTCTCAGCATCCTCTTTAGGTCTTGCGGATTCGTACACGGTTGCTTTATGGTCCTATTGTGCTGATAAAAATGGGACTTCATCTTCAAATACCACTTGCAGTACCCCTACGAAAGACTTTTGGTTTGATCCAGTTCAAGCCTGGCATCTAAATAATACTGTCTTTGCTGACGGACTCCCTGCAGCACTTAATGATGTTTTGAAAACCTATCACTCAGCGTCAAAGGTTATGGTAAGGTTATACTTGATTGCAGTCTCCGCTACAGCAGCATCTAAACTTCTCGGATTTTGCGCAGCTTTTTCTTTAGTAGGTTCGATTCTGCCGCTTATTATTACATCTATATCTGCAGTCGGATTATTCGCAGCTTCTATTATGGCCACTGTTGTATACAGCAGTGTAGTTGGAACTTTCGATACTGTTCTTCGATCATATGGCGTAGATGCGACCCTGGGTTTGAACATGTTCGCACTTACTTGGAGTGCTTTCCTATCTGCATTGGTATCAAGTTTCCTATGGCTATTTAGGGGTCTATGTTGCTGCTGTGGCAAACGTAAATAGAGTAATTCAAGTATCATGATGCTACTCTGGGCATAAATCACATCCCATCATATAGTAACACACGCTTCACGCGCTTCAAACCTGAACGCGATACAGTTCAGAGCGTATCGGAGGATGAGGGAGAAAGAATGCTTTTGCGATCGTTCGAATCGTTCAAGGTTCCGGCCCCACTCCCTTCCGATCCAAAGACCCAGCAGTGAATTCTGTGCGGATTAGTCAGCCCCACCAAAAAGTTGAAAGGCACCACAACGACTAAATGTTTGATTTACAACGCAACATCACCATTTATTGCCTCTAATATGTTTTCCACTAGCTCTAACTAGCTCTGCGTATCTCCGGGGCATATCTGCGATGCGATCCCGTATCTCTTGTATCGGGTGTCGGTGGGGCTGACTAATCCGCACAGAATTCTGACACCCACTGTTGGACCCTGGTGGACCGGCCGGACTTGCTTACGCCACTTCTATAAATCATCACTGTTCCTCATTCCTCTTCCTTTCCTATTCCACAACGGCTCAACGGGAGCTGCAACTCCGATATATACTAGGATTGTTATATACATCTCTTCGACCAGAAGGTTGACAAATCGGCACGGTAACAAAGCCATATACAAAATTATAGACCACGTTACTAACAACGTAAAGCGTCATACTACGATGGCTGTCTTTTTAGATCTCCCCCTGGAACTCCGATTAAAAATTTGGAAAATGGTCCCTGTCTCAAGAAATGTGGGTTTGTCGCCACACCCTGACGGCTTTATCAAAATACGCACCCAACTGCTTGCCGTTTGGCATGTTTGTTGCGAAGCTCGAACCGCAACATTAAGAGCTTATACGGAAATCGTTTGTAGTCAAGTCGTCTCTCAGACCAAAACCATGTCTATATATATCGACTTCCATCTTGATCGGATTATACTCAAAACTGGATTCGATGGTCCCTCGCGCTTGTCCTCATTTGAAGTCCTCGAAAAGTTCTTGGGAGAATATTTAAGACGCATTCAACGCTGCGCCATCAGCGTTAACTTTGACCCTTTCCCAGCTGCGGCTCTTCGAAATATACGCTTACAAGAACTATGTATTGTTGGAAAGGGGCCTGAAGATTCCTGTAATGAGTTGTCGAATCTGACAATCTGGCGTGATCAAATCGATTATAGATTAACGCCTCATCGTGGTTTTGACGATTTCATACCTAGCTTTTTCGACCCTTGGCCCTCATTCGTAGAGGATACTCCGACTCGTAACGCGGTCTTGGCATACAAAGAGACTTCTGATCATAATCCGTTTCTATATCCCGTTTGCAAGAGTATTTACACCGCGGAATGGAACGATAAAGGGAAGAGTGAGGATAACGCAATGAATTATACGGTTGTCGTTAAGAGGAGTGGGAATAAAAGTGCGGCTGAATTGATAAAAACAATGGTAAAGTTATTCCTTTATCCATTTATTTTTCTGCACTAAAAGGTTTCTCTGTTCGGCTTGGTTCATTCACTGATTTGATATTTAGGAGGAATTAAGGCTCCACAATCACGTCTCAGATAGATAGCTCCAGATTACATGTTAAACGACGGCATGACTGTATTATACCATTTAATGGTTAGTGTGCCATACTAAAGCTTCATTGGTTCTCTAATTAGGAAATCTATTGACCTCTACTCTTCTAGCATCACTTTCTAATTTAGAGCTAAACCACCTATAAGAATTAGTAAATTTCCGTCTGTATAACTAGAATTGTAACGTCTGTCTCTGCGTCTAGAGACGCACCCTGTCACGAGACGAATCTATAGTTTAGGTATTATAAATATTTTTTTTTAGCAAGTCTACGAAGTTGTTATTGATATATCACTTTCTTCAACTATTTCTCCCCGAGTAGGTCACTCAGCAATAAGAAGAAGGGTGCGGGTGGTGATGCTGTCGATCGTTTTAATCACTCCACTGATCGCCGCTTCAGCTGTTCCCCCCTGCTTAATCGCGACCGTTGGGGTCTTTTTAAATTCCGGAGCACTTGCAGAAAGGTTCCATGAAGAAAGAATATGGCTCCAATTTTTGAAGACCCTCAGAGACGAAAATAATGCAGTCCGGGAGTTACGCCGTGTGAGGAGAAGAAAAGGCCCAAAGCCAACAGTACCTCACACCGTGGGAAGAGGATGTCGTCGTTAAGTTGTGCTACAAATGTCCGATCTTGGGCAACCAATACGAATAAAGTTTATCCCTTCGATAGCTTTCAGTGTCACCCGCGAGCGACCCAAGGCGGACAGACCACTCAAGCCTCCAGGGAAGAACTGGGCGAAGGCTCTGGAAAACCGGCATCCAGAACTCCAAGCGAGAAGAGTCAGCGCGTTAGACTGGGACCGTCACGAGAAGAATATATACGGGAAGGTCACACACTGGTTTGAGGTGATTGGAAAGATATGCGTAGGCAATTGAACAACAGTGTGAAGCCGCATTTACACGACGCAGCCGCTACTTCGTATGATTGGACTATCGACCTGATGGACTTGCCGCTTCCGATTATCATATCGCTTGGTGATGCCGCAGGTTTTTCTTCGCGCGCGGCTAAACCGTAGGTACCGTACCTCATCTGCGAGTAGTGGAAGATCAATCATATCTTAACTCTGGACAACAGCAACATCGTCCTGTCAGCGCATCCGTCGGCCAACGCACACTACCTACTCCCACTGTTCAAGGCGAATTGCGACAGTGGTCACATGGAGTCAATATAACATGGATAGCACGTCAGGAGGGAATTAACGCGAGCACCTATTACGACAACGTAACACAGCTAGATTACGCTGAAGCACAGTTCGGCGGTTCACCAGATGATATGCAGAATTTCGAAAACTAGAATTACCCGCATATTCATGGTCTGTGGAGCGTTCCCAACGCGATGCCGGCCGGGCAGGGAGGATTTTATTAGCATCCCGTGAATCTTGAGTTGATTTGTATTACGATAAACACATTGATGACTGCTACGAGTGAGTTGTATTTGAGATGGAGGAGTTTCATGCGAGTTCCAGGCAATCAAAATATTCCTTGCTATATGAAATTAGGAACAGGGTAGTCCGCTTGTGAATGAAGCAATATTTATATCTCTATTCCAGATTTAAACTTGTGTTCATATTCTTCTTGTGGGTGGCCGCAACGCAGCAAGGAAGGGGGATTTATTAGCACAAAGGGAGCGGAACTAGCACTGGAGGCTACCCAGTTTATGTAATATAAACAAATATACATCTTAAGCCTTAACTTTAAGTTTCCGCAGTATTCCCAGCCGTCACCTTAAAACCTGGCCCATATCGTTCCCTGAAATGGGAATCAAGCTCACTATTTACCCCATAGATCCCATCGTCTAGAACGGACGATGTACCGCGTCCTAACGTGTTTCGTAATATCACTTGAGCCGTAATATCAATCAGCATAAGTTACTTTTATTTATGTCATTTTATGTCACTCCTGTTGGACTCATACAATGGGAAAAGCTGACGCTACCAGAAATGCTCTGTTACACTGCGTCAAGGACAGTATTGTAAAATTGTAAGCAAGGTTGGCACAGTACGAATAGCCATTCTGTGCTAGGCATCCATGGCTTAGCCAGGGCTGCGTACACACCCCAAGCATCAGTCGATGTCGAGCAATGTTCCTGGGTATCTAAATGCTGAGAAGATTCCAACTGCTTGCTCTCAGCTGCTGACTATTTGACATGTTGCAGGGCTGACAACGGTCCGGGCTGAGCGTCAGGTCTAGAAATAAGATGAACACGTCTCAAGTTCAATTGCTGTAAGACTTTAAGGTCAATTTTGTTCTCAAATTCCGGCTTTACGATGGCAGCTGCTTCAACAACCACGCGCAAAAATGGCTACTTTACCGCTTCCACGGATGTGAAAACACTTACAACACCTCATGGCGATGTTACTCGAGAATTGGAGGAATTTATCAATAATCATCCAATCGTAATCAAGCTGAAGTCACAACCTGAGTTCTCAGAGTCAAGACCGCATTCGCACATATCAAAGTCGGAAATACAGCATAGTTTTATTGGACGAACTCTTATGGGCCCTGGAAAGATTGTGGTGTCACCATTTACGTGGATTGAAACGGGCGGGAAGTCTCTAGTTCAAATATCGTACTTGGGCACGGATTTGTGTGGGCATCCTGGTATCGTCCACGGGGGGATGCTTGCAACGATTTTGGATGAAGGATTCGCAAATTGCTGCTCTGCTGCGTTCCCAAACAAGAACGGTATGACTGCTAACCTGAATATCAACTACCGGGCTCCAGTTTTCGCCAGCAACTTTGTAGTGCTGCGAGCGAACACAACCAAGGTGCGAGGTCGAAAAATTTGGGTCGAGGGACACATTGAGACTCTGGTGACTGAAGGAGAGAAGCCTATTGTGATGGTAGAAGCGTCTGCTCTCTTTATTGAGCTAAGACAATCAGCCGTAGGTGCTAAAATTTCGTTTCTTTATGCAGCAAGCTAACTCTATAACGAAGCCACAACAAGAATAGAGCTCTCTGACGACATCATCTTAAAACGGAACGTAGGGAGTTTGACCTTTCCTTTTGCTCTGCCTGTTGCCTATGCCTTTAAGATAGCATATCTAGTCTGAAGACAAAATTCAGTTCACAATTTCAACCAGCGCAAGTTAGATTGCTTTGAGAACGATTCCACCTCCACGTTCTGGCCGCCACTACTTCAAAGCCACAGAGAATACCACTCCGAGGTGACAGCTTTCATTTGCGTGACTCAAACAAGGGACCACTTAGAATGATTCGAAGTGGCATGAATATATGTGACCAAAGGATGAAACTATTGAACATCCTGTCGTCTACCAGCTCTACATGCATTTCCGCTCCTTCTTTCGTCCGCCAGGTGGTATGTGCGATACATACAATTTTTCCTTTCCGACCCCGCAATGCTTTCGGGTCAGGTTCTGTTACAATGAACGCTCGGAACTCGCCGAACCTTTCAATGGTATCGACGAACTCTTGGTGAAACCACAAGGGCCCGTTGGCCATGCACTTTATCGGCATCGTCGGGTTGATGGAGCAAGTCAGAGCACCACGCTGGCCCTTCGTTTTCACCAGACACTACCAAGCACGTAATCATATATTTTCTCAGAATAAAGAATTTGACGATTTATAACATTCCCCTCTATATCGCAGATATTCGTGGTTGATGTTGGATTAAGGTTCGGCCCCTACGGGGTCACTCAAAACATTGTCCAAACTTATG
>Ga0182030_10006651_pt1 | contig 24312 bp, 18 predicted proteins | sample 812S3MmetaG_FD_121299 | JGI IMG/M metagenome (GOLD analysis project Ga0182030, IMG submission 121299) | Permafrost microbial communities from Stordalen Mire, Sweden - 812S3M metaG (Illumina Assembly) | ecosystem: Environmental > Terrestrial > Soil > Wetlands > Permafrost | place: Sweden...
AGGATGGAGATCTGGGTTTTTGCGAACGAGAAGATAGTAGGCTGAGGGGGAAAAGTGGGAAGGCACTCTTATCAGTCAATTCCAACATCAGGTTGACATGGCCACCGGTGGTAGAGCAGGTTAGACTGACCTACTATGCCACTCTCCCATGAGACTCTCTTGGACGAGAGAGTATTCAGGAGATGTAGGTTTCAAGTATCCTATGCCCCAAACACAGCTTAAACTTCCACTTGACGTTAATCAATAAGAGACGACGCTCGCTCGAATCATGATCCCATAACCGCTTTTCGTCCACTTCACCTGATTCATCCACCGACGGGAATCGCTTTGATGCTTTATGGGAACATGTCTCGGCAATTTTCGTCGTTTATTTCTGTCCTTTTTGCAACAGAGTTGATAAAGCCAAGTTCCACAGTTGCGATGATGTTGAATATTCAAAATGAATCTATCAATAAGTTGTTGCAATTGTTTCATATCTTTCTTACCACCCTTTCGGAATATCTCAATCGTGATCCGTTGCGGTAATCCGAGAATCGCGTTCTTCAATGCAATTCCTACAATATCCACGACGGCCCGTAGCTCACGCCACACCCGTGCGCTGAAAGTAAGGGGACATTGCTTTATCTTCCCTGTTACACAAGGGAGAGACCTGGAATGCAGTCTACACCTGATTTCTGTCCTTTCTTTCCACCATTCAAAAGTTCCAATGGCCATCTCACCATGTTCTTTTCGTCCCCCTCTTTTCACATCTTAAAGATCTTAATACCCATCTGCCTTATCCTTAGCACAAGTTATTATCTGTTCACATCGCAGGGGAAATTTCTGGTGCCTTCAACAGAGCAAATCAGTCATCTCTACACAGTCGTTGTTTCTGGAAGAAAATCAATCTTTGTTGAGCAAGTTCTGCAGACCGAGATTGAAGGGCCATTCAACAATTCCGCAATCGTTTCGTTGTGTAATAGCAAGAAATGGATACCAGGACTCATATTCAAATGCGAGGCGCCGCAAGGAGGCATTGGGAACGTTAGGAACGCGCTCTTGAATTGCATTCGATATGCTATTGAAGCAGGAGGTTTGTGTTCCCCTACTCCTGTCCAGACTGTTCCTAAAATCAAATAGCGACATCCCTCATAGTACCAGAAATCACCGCCCGCGGTAACGACCTCTCATCTCTGGCTGCCACTAAAATTGTACCCTTCAACCATTTCTTCGACCTACAATTTTTTATTTCCTCCCTCTGCGAAGCGTGTCCACAGATACATATTATCGCTAATTCGAATGATCTCTGGGACATACCATCTACGTCCCCGCCTATAAAACTTTCTGCTCAAGAGTTAGACCCTTCTTCCCGCGACAAGGTACCCGGCGTCCTCACCAAACCAGGTAACTGGTCAGTCGCTTTCAACGAACTTATCAATCTGCCCCAAAACCACTTCTTCACGGGCGTCAAACCCAGACTGGTTTTAGTGCGAGCACTATTATTCCAATGGCCGCTGAGCTACGATCCACCCGAATTCGTAGCTCAATTTGGGAGAATATTGAGATTCCGAGAAGACGTAAGGAGGCTGGCTGCAACGGTATTATACGCCATGGATACAAACCATGATATCAATGTCGATCCGATGGCTGGGATCCAACCTGGGAAATTCTATGGCGCCCACCTACGGACAGCGATTGATGCCATGGCGGCAGGTTGGACGAATTACGCTAATCAAAGCGCAAACTATCTTTCGTCGGCGGTGGCGCACAATCTTCCTTTGATCTACCTTGCATGTGGTAACGAGGGGGATATCGAACGCTTTACAGATTCAGCGGGTAATAAGAGTATTGCCGTTACGACTAAGAATGAATTACTGTTTGGTTTGGGATTTAAGGATGAGTTAGCAGAGATGCAGGCTTTGACGTGGGATCAGCAAGGTCTCGTTGATTATGAAGTGTTGTTGCGAAGTTCGGTTTTTGGGGGGACGTGGGAGAGTAGCTTTGGTTGGAATATTGCTATGAGGAGGCATGTGGGTGGAGGTTTGTCCATGGAGGATAGGGCTGGGTTGGAGAGCACTACATTTCGAAGCACTTCAATATATTCTTCCTCCACATTTTCAAAGTCTACTCGGAGCTCGTCACGACCTACTGAGTCTGCGACGATCAAAGTCGCTGGAGGTGTTACTGAAAATCCTATGAAAATCGGAACGATAGAACCTATTCATTCCACGCTAGTAATTATCAAAAGCCCCACGGAAATTGCTTCTCTTTCGACTACGTCCACAAATATCACTTCTCTTCTACCATCAACTCTATCCACATCTACCTCATTTACTGCAACTTCTTCGATAAGCATGAACTCGAAAAAGAAATTAGCCGATTTCAAAAAGGTGGAGAGAAGGAAGGAAGAAAAGCAGAGTTTTGAGGACGGGTTAAGTGTTCTATTTGGGAAGGTTGGACTAGGGAGGAATTTTGAGTTGAGTATGTGGCCTTGAGGGTATAGCGTTATGTTCTATTTAAAAGGAAAATTCGAAGGGGTAAAGAAGTGGGCTAGAATAGAAATGGCGTTTTCAAGATGAACATACCTTATACTCTCACCGCCGGACAGGTACTATCACGCTTAATTTCTCTCACTAGTAAGCTGTCTAACTGACCATCAACCTCGTCTTTATTCTTGCATTTGTTGGTAATATAATTACCCGTATAACTCCAACAAACTGCTAACAAATCTCCAGTTTCATCTTCTGCAAGTGCTTTTTCTTCAACAAAAACTCAAACCCCTGAGCCACCACCCCCCAAACCCCAATGTCTAGTACTCGAGTCCCAGTATTGTTCTCCTTCCTAGCTAAGGTATTTAGTTGGTAAGACACATATCTATAGTCATCCCTCTCAACCCGTTCTACTTCCAAGAGAGAGAAACGACGAAGCAATCCAGAAAATCTCGCGCAATGATGGAACCGACTCACCGCGAAGTTTCGAATCGTTATCACAGTAAGTTAGAGGGGCAGTGCATATGTCTTGCCTCGCACACCGAGTCTTGAATCGCGAACGAACAGCTTTGAACGTTTTCATAGACCTAGCGGAATTTTTTTGCGTGAGCTCTTCTTCTTCTATCAGTATCTTCAATCATATCCATATCACCCACATAAACATACACACACATACACACACATACATCTCCATACAATCGAACCACCTGCACCAAACCCACCAACCTCCCATCCAATCAACTTATCCACCAGCAAACCACACAATAATCCACCTGCCCCTGCACCTTACCCCAAAACACCTACCTCACTCTCCAACCACAAACATGCCTTCCCCAACCAACCCCCACAAAACCGAACTTCGCAGAGAAAAAGCCGCGGCGCGAAAATCGGACCTGTCGGGTGTGCAGAGTTCTATAGGTACACGGAAAAGAGATCCGGATCGGGATGGTAAGAAATGGTGGGGGGTGAGGAGGGCGGTGGTGAGGTGGGAGGAAGTAGAGGTGGGAAAAGAGGGGAAAGAGGGGGAGGAGGGGAAGTTCTGAGCTGGTTCGCGAACCTTGGGACGGGATGGAAGGGAGTTCGGGAGTTCTGAGGAGTGATATTTTAGGGAGGGGGCGGGGGGGTTGTGAATGGGTCGTTTTGGGTTATTCTTGTTTTAAAATGGTGGGAGGTTGATTTGGTAGTTTTTGGAGTTGAGAAATTGGAGGGGATTTTTTTTTAGAGGGATAATAGGTAGCTAGGGAGGATTAAGTGAAGTTTCGGGAAATTGTAAGATTTCTTATTTTCAGGAAGTGATAAAGTTCTTTTATGATTGGGTCCTTGGTTCCCTTTGATTATGTAATTGGGTTTTCTAATCCGCGAATTGTTTACGATGGAAACTTTCTAACGTCACTTCTTTCCCTTCACTTTCTCCCTTTCTGCTTCCTTTTTATATGGTTTACACGGTTTGTAATTTCAATAAATCCCTGAGTGCAGCCAATTAATCCCGCTATCCCAACAACAATAGAAGTCTTTCGAGTCTGATGTATGAGGCGATGTATCTACTTTGTCTTCCGAGCAATTGGTGCTTTTGAAGAGTTGGCAGTGGAATCAGGAATGAGGAGTTAGCTTATTGCCCGTCTGCTATGAAACTTGAACGCTGAGATCGAGGATCGGCATTAGAAAGGCATGTTTGCTTACCCGCACAAATTTGTAAGTTAATTCGCGCATTAGAACTCATTTCACGTATTAGCTTACTAACTCAACTCTCATTAGGGTTGTTCTGTAGAGTACCAGGAGATAAACCTGTAAAGGGTTTGAAACGCCGCCTGGCAAGATATAGTACTTTTCCGACTTGGGATGTTCAGTCTTCTATATCTTCGGAGTTCCATCGGTACATTCTTCTTCTTACTACATTAAGTCCATATATAAATCATAAACAAGTAATTAATGGTTCCACATTCCCATATTTACAAGACTCCCCTATCATCAACATATCAACAACCGTAACAAGCAGAATCATATCCCACCTGATTCGTCTTCTTCGTCGTCGACCCAGAGATAAACACGCAATTATCGACCGTTGCAACCGTGGGCTCTGCAAAAGTCATATCGGTACAGTGGTTATTTTTCTATTTCTCGCGTCAGCATTTCCCCCGAAATTCTTACAAAGGATAGATAAATACTCACATCACAAGCATCCAAACACTGCGCATATGTATTGACCGTCAGCTTGCTAGTCTGACTCCCCGACTTCCCAGTATATTGCGTATTACACTGTGCTTTATAAGTGTAACTCGTGTGATGGAGTGGGGTCAGAGTTCCAGCAACACATGTTCCCACGGAAGTATAGACAGGGCAGCTTGCCGCGTCGGGAGAGAGGGATACGGGCGCTGGGCCTGTTTGCCTAACGAGTGCTTTGGCGGAGTCAACATAAGGCGCGGCGGTTAGGACGTCAGAGGAGACGCCCCCGCGCTCAAACATTGCGCAATTTGCGGTGAATTTTGAGGAGTCGAAGGACATGTAGTTGCAGTTGTAGTTGTTATCGCATTGGGAGAGGCAGTCCGCAAAGGACACTGCGGTAAAGGGGGAGCCAGAGATGTCTGAGGCTTGTGTGAAGCTGTAGGATGATCTGATGTGTGTAAGATGGGAGTTAAAGTATAGTTAAAAGGGAAAGAGACGCACCGGCATGCAATGAGATATCCATCATTGATTGAACCCCCACCATATACTGCTTGCCCGCAGATTCCAGACCCGCAAGTGTAATTTCGAGCACTTGCGGGCGTGAAACCAGAATTGGCTGTGAGGCTGGACGTTGTAGTCATGGAATCGTAGTAAGCTAGGAGCTGGCAATTCCCAGAGCAGATAGAGGAATCAAACGTAAATGCTCCGCACTGAGTATTGCTATCACACTGATTGAAACAGTCTTGGTAGGTAGATGCCGTGACGGAACCCAGGCTAGAAGATCCAGTGTATGCAACCCCGCATTGAACCTGGTAATGCCGCGAATCTGGCCCAGTCATTGTTGATCCACAAATAGTGGGATCGGGTCCATTGAGTGCAGCGCATGCAAAAGAGGCGGAATCTGAGGTGGGATCCTGAGTTGCCGTGAGAGTAGCTAGAGAGGAAAATAGATAGCAATTTTGAGTGCATAGTGTAGTGTCGAACGTCATTGCCATGCATCCTGCTTGAGAATCACAGGTGTTGAGACAATCATCTGTTGAAATTGGCTTTGTATCAGGTTGCAATTATGGAGGAACTTACTAGACGAAGAGGCGGTCGACATTGAAGCTGCTAGGGATTTATCATAACTTTGACCACACTCGATGGTAAAATTCTGACCCATAGATTCACTTGCTGCCTCTGTCGAACCACATCCTGAGGTAAAGGCAGGTAATGCGCACGCAGTTGTGCTTGGCGTAGATGTTGTCGTTGTCATCCCTGAATCTGTAGAGGTTGGGGATGCGTCTGTGCTCGAGTCGCTTGATGCTGCCGTGCCTGAGTCAGTTGAAACTGGGGAGGTCTCCGTGCTCGAGTCGCTAGAACTTGAATGCACTGTCGTGATAGGATCGGTCGAAGATGAGGGCACGGCAATACTCGAGTCCGTTGAAGTTGGGGATGGTGTGGTCCCGGAGTCGGTTGATGTCGAGGAGGGGGAGGAAGCGCTACTTTCCGTGCTCGACGAGCTTGTACTGGAAACTGGCGGAGAGACGGACGAGGATGGGGAACTTGATACTGTTCCCGGCTTGCATGGATATCTGCGACGGAGCTTACGAGAATTCAACGACGATTGCGACAATTTCTTTTCTGGCGATACTGAGGGAGTGGCCGTTGGTGATGCCAGGCAGGAGCAAGCAGAGCTGATGGCTGTGGAGTCTTGGCAGTTCCCAAGGTGTGCCGAAATGGCTGATGGATTAGATGGTCTGGTGTATTCCATACAGAAAGCGCTGGCTTCCCAATTGAAACGCATATCCCGTAATTCTTGGAGACAATTGTCCTCATGACACGTAGATAATCCCTTTCCCACAAGAAAAGCAATACCGAGGAGATAAAAACGCATCTTCCTAGCCAGCGGTTTGTGTGCACAGGAGAAAGAAAGAACGCATCAACAGCCCGGCGAGAGCATTCAAGCTGCTGAGCGCGAAGACTTTAAATGAGGGCATTCAATGAGCGCAATCATCTAGCGTTCAACACAGCTGTCAAAAGGAACGCCATGGCTTGGCTTTGGGCTGAGGTAATTTACCCCAGGCTACCATACTAGTGGTAACGGCGGACCCGACGACTTGGAAGCAGCGAAAATGTCCTGACCGCTTGGTCCCCGTTTCCCCTTTGGTCATCTGCTTGTGCATCCTTGATGTGCATCTTTGCTTTCTCCTTGCCGTACCGCAGAAACGTACTGTTCGCGGGCTCATGTTGTACCAATTGAGGTTGAGACGAAGAATCTGCAGGGGCTCGGTTCCAGGCGCTTGTCCCTGTCAGCCACTAGATCAAGCCCGCAAGCCCATTCCTAACAAGGAAAATCTACTAAAAGGAGAAATGTGGCTTGAGCTGAAAAAGGGGCTTTGTTCCTTTTTGGGTTTTAAATTCTTGGCAAGCTGGATCTAGAATTTGCGGGAACAAAATTGCCAATATTTCCATAATTTTCCGTACTCGATCAACGAGACACCGAAATATATTTGCAATATAGGTATTAATCACTACATAGAATGTAAGCCCAAGTTCATGTTAACCACGAAGACGCCTATACTAATAGAACTGCTTAGATGAGTTCGGCCACCACTCTTGCCTCAAGTGAGCCATGTCGCGAAAGAATTAGTACCTAGCATAGGGTATACGAAAAGTCACTGTCGTATTTCGAGAGGATATCTGGTGGCTGAGCGATTCTGGATGAGTTAGAAGTCAGAATTCTCCATAGCAGAGGAACGAACAGCGCATCAGAGTAGATGAAACGTCTGGCAAGATGGCGAGTTTTATTTCTGCTAAAGCACGAGGAAAGCAATGCGATTTTGTGTCTCCTCTACAAGCTCTGAAACCCTTCATTGCGCCAACCTGGGTTCATACTGTAAGAAAAGCTATCTTGCATCAGAAGCACGAGCAATGCTACAGCAAGACCGCAGTATTAAACATATAAATAGGCATATGTGCTAACCATAAATGTGAACATATTTTGCAACAATATCCTACAAGATCAAGGGGTGACCACGAGTGATCTCGTCTTTCCCGATCTTTTCTGTGCCAGTGCTCTCCCGCTCGTTGCGTCCACAAACTTCACTAAAACCAGGCAAACATATATATATATATATATATATATATTTGGCTCATCCACACTCCTCCCTGACTCTGCTGCACTCACCGTGTTTCTCACAATTACTTGGCACCAGTAGCCAACTGCCAAGCAACATTGATTACACTAGCAGTAGCCCCGAAATGCGCAAGACTTCTCACTGGCGCAACATCCAACAAGTAAGCCGGGTAATATACAAAAGTCTTCAACAGAACATGAAGACCTAAGAGGTTGATCAAGTTTTGGTTGGTTGGAGCTGTGACCTGGGCTAGCGCAGCTGCGAGAGCGAACCCCTGAATCTCTTATCAAAAACTGCTCTGCTCTGAAGATTATGAAACGAGAACATACCGGGAACATTTCCATGGTGTTATAGTGCGCGCTTCTCAGACGCAAGGGCAAACCGGTGAGGTTATTGACATCTTTTCTGGGATCTTTTACAAAGTTAGCCAAAGTCACCTCACTATGATCCCATCTCCCGGCGAATGCTCCACATCAGATCCAGGACATACGGTTATTGTCCAAGCCCTCCTTCCTTGAGCTCCCCAACCCAGCAGCAGACGCCGCCCCTGTAGCGGCAAACGTCCAGAAAATATAGAACGCAGATAGCGCTGGGATGACTCTGTCTTTCGAGATAGAAGCATTACCTGGGATGGCTGCGAGGAGGGTTTCCATGGCTTTTTGTACGACGCCGTTTTCGGCTGTTATGTAGTTGGTGACTGGAATGAGAGCCAGGAAGAGGGGGCCCACGCCTGCCATTAGGAGACCATTTGGGTTTACACTATGGAGTTGTCGGTTGGGAGTCAAAGAATTGAAAGCGAAGGCTGAACTTACACACCATCAAGGAGGGATTTCTTTTCGGAGGACATGTCTGTAGTTGGTGGAAGAGAATTTCAGGACTTTTGAAGAGTTATCAAGGCGAATTCAGGAATAGAAATAAAGAGGGCACGGAGCGTATATCTTGCGTCACGAAGCTTGTCGTCATGATTGTCCATCAAGCTAAAGTCAAGCTTCAAACCTATTGTTAAGACCCTCGGCAGTGCTTTAGATCGGGCTAGAGGAAACCAGTGGGACTTAGCATTTGCGGATCGTTAACTTTTGCAAACGAGACTCTATAATACTTGAAATTATTACTTAATTGATGATTATAGGAATTTTTCTAGTTTGAATAAGACATCAGATTGTTATGGGGTTGCTTTATATCCATATAGTTAAATAAAAAAAATCAGCAATTTTAGTAATACAATGCAGCTGTCTCAACAAATATTTAAATCTTGACTGCCATGAATTTATGTCATTAAACATATATACTTTATCTCTCTTATGCCTCGAATTAGGGGTTATGATTTTCTCGCCCAATCAAGGAGGTCCCCCGTCGTTTTGAGAAAGGGACACCACGTGACTGCGATTGAGACCCTGGAAATGGAAGGCACTAAAGAGTTTCACGATCAGCACGTACCTTAATGCACTACTACCACATCAACAGAGGATATCAACTGAACATCAATCAACATCAGCCGCGAAGACGCGTTCGCCATCAGAGATGACGCGAATCTGCTTCTACTAAACAGGCCTACCCATCGCACTTCTCAAGTGATTCTCACGTGAGCGATGTTGTCTCAACTTCCGCCAGCAGCATTTCTAATTCTACAATGCATTCACAAACAAGGCATCACGAAATTCCATAAGCACTTTGAATGAATATATAAGGGACGAGAAATAACTCAGAAGTCTGACTTTAACAGCGGAGCTAGAAGAGATGATATTTTCGGAGTCCTCGCGAGTCCTTCTGAGACAGGACTTTGGACTTGATATTTGCCTGTCCAACAGTGCATATAGGATATTTCCTTCCGATATTTCAAGGGATATATTGTCTAGCAGAGTCGCGATATTTATTTATCTTTCAAGTACATGGAATAACGCGATGTGAAACCCCATCCATTTAGCACTCACCAACCCACTCTGATCTCGTGGAGACCTCAATCACATTTTACGGAGAATTATGTTCATCCTTTTGTCACGATTCTATCAAGCAATTGAAATGCGCCCAATCTATAGCACCAAACGCAAGACCAATTTACGATTTCAAGAAGCCCATCTTCTTCCAAGCCGCAACATATTTCCTTGCGACCACGGCATTGACTGGTCCCTTAGTTGCCATCGTCTTGGAATGCTCCTGCGCTTTAATCGTATCCAGGATCAACCCGCCGCATGACATGCGCTCGAAATTATAGTCTAGAAAGTCAATGAGCCTCACAGCTGGATTTTCCTCGGCATTCAGTGGCGCGCGGCGGACCAGTTTGACCCATTGACGGAAGGGTATGATTTTTTCGGGAGGGATGTCCAGGGCATCAGCTAGCACAGGCGACATTTCCTTCCATGGTTGGCCAACAGGATTGTCGATATGATAGACGGCATATGGTTCTGGAGCGTTGGTATCCCCAATGCGCAACAGATCCATCATAGTGCTAGCTACATCGTTGACAGGCACCCATTGCAAAACACCATCAAAGTCGGGCCAAGCGCGGAGCGACTGAGCTGATTTTACCAAGAAGGCAAAGTGTTCTACAGGATTCCAAAATCCACTAGTTGTTGAGCCAGCGATCTGGCCTGGGCGAACCGCCATTGTGCGGAAGCGTTCTGGATATTTGTGTAGGGTCTCGTCCAGCATGCGCTCACATGCCCATTTGGCCTCACAATAGCCAATGGGTAGCACAGCATCCATGGGAACACGTCGTTCTCGCACGCGCGCCTCGTTCGCATGCCCTACGACTCCGATGGATGAAACGAGCTGGAAGCCGACGCGGAGGTTCTCATTTCGAATTGATATCTCACGCGCTAGATCTAGCAAGTTGCGCAGCGATTGGAACTGGGGCTCGAAACCCCGTATGGGTCTCGTACCACTCATGGGCCATGCATTGTGCACTATGTGCGTCCCGTTCTGTGTGAGCCATTCATACTCAGCTGCTGGGAGGCCTAGTTGGGGTTTCGATGTGTCGGTTTCGAGAATACGCAACTTGGATTGTGCTTTGGCGGACAAGTCAATACCACGCGATGAAAAGGCCTCAGCCTGTCGCGTCTCAATGGGAGTGCTGCTGCGCCGGTTGACGCATACGACAGTTTTGACGTCAGGGTTTTCTGCGAATTCAGCAACTAGGTGCGAGCCTAAGCTGCCAGTTGCTCCAGTAACAATGACGACGGCGTTGCTGTCATGTAAAGAGCCCTTATTATTCCTTTGGCCACCCGAAGAGAGAGTTGGCGTGGCCCAGCCGGCAGCATACCTTGCGACGTACTTCTCAGCTTCCTCTTCTCGCGCTGCCACATCGCCCGCCAGCTCCGTTATCTCGGCGTGACCTGGCTGACCTGGCTCTGGACCTGGCTTAGGAAGACGATCCTGGACGGGTCCCGATGCTAGAGCAATCATGACCTTCTGGAAATTATTCTCGGACAGGCTACCATCTGTCCAATCAACATGGCCGAACCCAGCAGCGTGGAGGTCGCGCTCCCAGTGCTCTGCGGGTACAATAGCGTGTTTGCGGTTATCATCAAATAACCACCAGCCTTCGAGCAAGCCGAAAATGAGGTCGATGAAAGGTACAACTTCTGTCATTTCTAGCATCATAAGGAACCCATCCGGACGCAGAGCGCTACGAACATTGGACGTTGACACGACCAGATTGTGCGTTGCATGGATGGCGTTACTGGCCAGGACAATATGCTGCCCCCGCAGCTCGTCCGCTGGGGGCTTCTCAATGTCATGTACCGCAAATCGCATGAACGGGTACTGTTTGCCGAACTTACGGCGTGCGTTGGCTACCATTGATGGCGATAGATCTGTGAATGTGTACTCGATTGGCATATCTAACGAGGCTAGGAATGGTGCTAGTGTATAGGTAGTTCCGCCCGTGCCTGCGCCCATCTATTCAAAGTTTCGGGATCAGTATTATCTACAGCAGAAAGAAATCGATCAAATTGAAATTACGTCTCGAAAGCAGGATGGAATCCTCACGTCGAGGAGTTGGAACTTACCTCGAGAATCTTGAGCGTCTCGCCTGGCTGTTGGCTTTGAACTCTCTTCACTAAGCGGCTGATTACGTCGCGCATCTGGCCGTAGTTCATGCGGTTAAAAGTGTGTTCACAGTACAGCGCTTGTACTAATTCACGGCCCTCGACAGATCCAAATATGACCCGTATACCATCTGTCTTACCGCTTAGAACACCAGCCAAATTCTTCCCCGCATAGTGAGTCAGCTTGTTCGCTACAATGAATTCGGGGTACATTCCAAGAAGCTCCTGCAGGATCGTCTCGCTCGACTTGTGAGGTGGCGCAATATTCGTGCGTATTAATTGCCCACTCATCACATCGATGTCTATTAATCGCGCATCGTTCTCTAAGAAGTCGTATACAAACTCCATTAATCGGCCGTGCTGTGGAAGGAAAGCAACACGCTCTAACGTCTCGCCTACTGCAGCGGTACGCAGGGGGCAACCCAGGTCTTCGAATGCTTCGACGACCAATGCAGCGCAGAGACGATTAGTCCCAGCAATGATAACTTGTTCGATGTTGTCGAGATGAAATTCATAAATGTGTTTGTCTGCCAGCATCTTGGTCTCTCCGAAACACTCCAGGATGTCAGACTGAGCTAGTTTTAAGTTGCTAATAGCTGGGGGCGCGTTGCCGGCGGCAGCGGGCTTTAACTCAGGCTCTTGGATGACCGGTTTGGGAGTGGAGCTGTTTGTGTCAGGGGTAGATGATGCTGTACTGTCGCCCTGACTTGTTTCAGACCAGGCGTCTCCACCAACTGCAGCATCGTCAGATGAGGAGTCATCTCCGTCTTCTTCATCCTTCCCAGCAGGAGCAGCACCACCTTGGTCAGGGCCGAACAAAGCGTTAGAGATGCACACAACAAATTTCCGTAAGCTGGTAGCCTCCATTAATTCGGCCTGGTCCAACGTACATTTGAAGACAATTTCGACTTCGCGAGCAAGCTCCATACCCATTAGACTGTCGATACCAAAGTCTGCCAATTCCGAGTCCTGGGTGATCTCATTGGCTTCAATGCCCGACACATTGGCCACCAGGTTCCTGACATCATCGGTAATATCTGGTCGGCCAGAAGACTTAGCCTTCTTCTCCTTCTTTTTGGAAGCCTTCGTACCATTGGCTTCATTCGATGCGTTTGAACTAATATCCTGCTGCGAGATACCAGTATCAGTCATGGAAGTCTTATTGATAGGAACCGCCGTGTTTTGATGAGCGGGAGCCTTGTTCTTTATCACCGATTCGACCGTCGTGAGTCTTGTCAACATCTTGCTCATAGACGCCTTCGCCACCCTGGCGTACTGGATACCAAGCATGACTTCGGTCAGCATCCCACTAGCAGGATCGAAGACAAAGACATCGGTCATGTAGAGCTTTTCAGACTGTCGAGTGTGGCGTGCAAACACATGCCAGACATCAGACCCCTCTTGGCCTTTCTTTTCAACCATGCGTGGCGAACGCATTGACATCTCGCATCCTGTTGCAATGTACATATCGTTGGGGCTGCGATCCGTCATGCAATTGACCCAGATGCCTCCCACCTGGCTAAAGCAATCGCTCAATAGCACGTCAAGCCACGTCTCTCCACTATGGCGCTTATGAACACGCCCTGCGCACTCATCGCCACGGCCAACTACAGTCTTGACACCACGGTATTGTTCGCCATAATCGACGATCTCGCCGAATGCTCGATATACGTTACGGCCTTGTAGAATATCGACGTCGTCGTCATCTAGGTCTAGTCCGAGCATGGATACGCAGCGCGAGTGGCTGACCAAGCGCTCAAAGCGAGCAAACTCGGATTGATAGGACCCTTCTGAGGGCGAGCGTACACGTAGCTGCGCTTCCACGTGTGTCTGCTTGTCATTTCCTGCAGCGGCATTGACGCTGACAATCTTCCAGTCCCAGAGGGTGCGGTTATCGTCTTGTGCATCAAAGTCCAAGAACACCGCACGCGAGGGATCTACGCAGATCGGAGCGTGATTAACCATATTGTGAACCACAGGCAGCAAGCCGTTTGCTTTCCAGTCTGGATGGAGGCTGAATAAGGATTCGATAGCCATATCTACTTCTAGTGTGGCCGGGCATATCGGCGCAGTCTGAGCAATCAGATGGCCAGATACGAAGCTTTTGTACTTATCTGATTCTGTGTTGATGCGGAAGCGAGGACGGGTCCCGCCATTTTTGTTCTTATTCTCCTTCGTATCCTCGCCTTGATACTCGACGAAGGTCCAAAGACCAATGAACTTCTCATCTTGGCCTTGTTGCTGAGCGACTCCAGAGGTTTTCCCCAAAACGGCTACAGCCGCCTCGATTGCTTGTACCGGCGACTTGAGCTCCATCCAATGACGGGATTTCTCAAATTGGTACGGTGGCAGAAGCAGCGTAGCGTACTCGTATGTCTGTAGCGCATGATGTGCCCAGAATGATACGCGTAGACCTTGCTTCCAGAGCGACGCGGTTGCGTCTGTGAGGCCGTCGAGGCCCTTATCGTTTGTGATACTGACGGCCTGGAAATAATGCGAATCGGGGGACGTTTGTCCGGCAAGAGCGCGGCTCGCCATGATCGTGATGGTGGAGCTGGATCCAGCCTCGAGGAAGATGGCCGACGGATGCTCTTTAGCCAAGCGCTGGACTGCGTGTTTAAAGAAGACGGGCTTCCTCATATGATCGGGCACAAATTTAGAGGTTATCCCTTCTGTGAATTTGGTTTCTGTTGCACGCTCTAGCGGGATTGCAGCATCGTTGAATGTAAGCCCCTTTCCGACTTGCTCTAATTTCTCTAGAAGAGGCTCGATGAGGGAGGAGTGGAACGCGTTTGTGACATTGAGCTTCTTGCTCTTGATGGCTGAGAATTTCTTGTTCTTGGATATTGTTTCAGCGACTGCTTCTATGGCATTGACGGAACCGGCAAGTGTGAAGCTACGTGGTCCGTTGTAGCAAGCAATACCAGCAGGACGATCACCATCATACAAAGTTTTTGACTCGGCCAAGAGCTCGTTTACAAGCTCCTGGTCTGTCTCAACAGCCATCATAGCACCAGGATCAGATCCCCACTCATCTCGTACCAGCCGAGCACGTCCAGCAACTAACTTAATTGTTTCCTTCAGGCTTAGTACTCCCGATACACACAAGGCTGTGATCTCGCCGAAGCTATGACCAACTACAGCGGCGATTTTGTTTGACAGGCCGCAGTCCATCCAGCTCTTTGCGCACGCATACTGTGTAGCAAATAGCATCGTCTGAAGCTTGACTGTGTCCTGTACTGGCGTGCGCGAGAATATATCTGGGTAGATGCTACTCAGACCGAAGGACTGAATTACGGCATTACAATGATCGAGATGCCGCCGGAGAATTGCAACGCTATCATAAAGTTTGCGATCCAGTCCAACGAACGTTGATACTTGACCGCCGAAGCAGAGGATCACAGGCCGCTCAGGCTTGACGGGTGCGATTCCAACCTCAGCAGGATTGGGATTGGAGACGATTTGGGAGAGTCTTTTGTCTAACTCGGCCACCGATTGACAGCTAAAGATTAGTCCTTGAGCTAGGGAACGGTTGGACTGTCTGTTCATGTTGAACGAGATATCGGCAAGTGTAGCTTTTGACCGAGAGCGCAAATAAGGTGCTAGCTTAGCGGAGTATGCGCTAATGCTGCGCGCGTCAAGGCCGGAGATCCAGAATGGGAAACGCTCTGTGTTTGTATGGCCTCGAATAGGGGCAGAAACTAGACCGCTGCTGCTATACGGAGATTGCGTTAAAAGCATGGATGCGTTGGATCCTGACGCGCCATAGTTATTGATGAGGGCGGCTTTGTACTCCTCGCTCCATGGACGAAGGGATGTGACCACTTCCATCATGTCGTTCGACTTGACGTTGATGTGGTGGCTCATTTTGGAGTAACTGGCCTGCGGGGGAATGTAGCTTTCTTGCATCATCATGATGATCTTGATGAGAGCAATCACCCCCGACGCACCTTCTGTGTGTCCGATCTACATTCAGTCAGTATTGTTTTCTTGTGAATGACCAAAAGACATATTTGGAAGCACGAAATGAGTCTGAGTCTGTGAATAAGAATCCGCAGGAGGTTTCTCTTACATGACCCTTCACCGAGCCAATAGGTAGTGGCTTAGGCCGAATGGAGCCTCCAAGCGCCATACAAATACTTTCATACTCAGCAGGATCACCAACAGGCGTTCCCGTACTATGCGCCTCCACCAATGAGACGTCCTTCGCTTCTAATTTTGCCTTTTGGATTACATCTTTGAATAGCAGAGACAAAGATGGCGAATTGGGAACAAATAGTGGAGTACAATTCTGGTTTTGGTACACAGCGGTGCTGGCGATGCAGCCTAGGATTGGGTTTCCATCCGCGATAGCATCTGACATTTTCTTTAGGAAGACACAGGCAATACCCTCGCCGCGGCAGTAGCCGTCGGCAGCTTCATCGAATGGTTTGCATTGGCCGGTGGGGCTGAGGAAGCTGGCGCCTGCTAGATTTTGAAACCATAAGAAGTTTGTCATGGTAGCGACACCGCCAGCTAGGGCAGCCGTGCATTCGCCTGAAAGAAGGTTCCGGCATGCTGTGTGTATGGCTACCGCTGAAGCAGAGCACGCTGTGTCGAATGTCATAGACGGGCCTGTCCAGCCAAAATAATGCGACACTTTACCTGGGATGAAGCTCTTGAGGTTGCCTGTGGCTGTGAAGGCATTGGCCGTGTGGCATGCTGCGTGGTGTTCGTAGTCAGCGGCGCACGTACCTAGATATACGCCAACGTGCTGTTTATCCCTTGTGCTGGTGCTCTTGGTAGTCTCCGTGAAGTATCCTGACTGGTCAACTGCCTGGTAAGCCGCCTGTAGGAATAATCGTTGTTGGGGGTCCATGGTAGATGACTCTCTTGGGCTCCGCTTGAAAAATCTATGGTCAAAGGCATCAACATCACGAATGAAGTTCCCATACCACTTTCGCGAGGGATCTTTGTCGCCCTCGCGGAAAAGGGTATCGAACATGAGCCGGTCTGGCCCAATCAACTCGTGTTGTGACTCGCCAGTCTTCAGCATTTGTGAGAACTCGTTCACATCATCAGCTCCTGCAACTTTGATAGACATGCCTACAACCGCGATAGCATCATCCTCCAAGTGGGGGATACTGGTGTTAGACTGTGGCTGTGTCGAACTGTTATTCTCTTGGTGGTATTGATGGTGCGACAGCGCTTCAGGATCCAGCACGCTATCAGTAAGATGCGGTGTGACCTCGTCTGGGTCAGCAAAATGAACCAGTCGCGGCCCAAGGCGACGCGACATAGTGGGTGGGACGCATCGATCCGGACCGAACGACACTACCAGAGCGTCATGGGCAGTCTCTAGCTGGGCAGCCTGTATCGCCGCAAATGTTCCATACCAGTTGCACTGCTGTACAATAATCGCACGTAAAGCAATTTCGTGCATACTACCAGCGTCACAGGCGATTGGCACGCCATATCCGGTGTTGGTGTAAGTCGGTAGCGCTAGATCTAATGCGCTAGGAAATCTAAGTTCTGGATTGCTATCGCACAGCTCGATGAGCGCCTCTGTATTGCGGCTAGTCTCCGCGTTTGGGCTGTGAAAATGGCCCTTGAGACCTACTTCGGCGGCCGTGACTTTCGCCGCGCGTAGTTGCTCTATCAACTGCGGAGCCGTACGCTCTGATGTTGATACAGTTGCGCGTGCCTCATCGTATAGCACTGATATATATGCCTGCGGGAAAAGGTCATCCACAATGCGGTTCATCTCTAAGCCTTGTTGCGAGTTACGCCATGCCGTTGCGTACGAAATAGACCGGCCCTGCCCGAGTGACTTATTCCATGCTTCCTGAGCATCTACTAGTGCTCCGACCAGCATGGCCAGGCGGACGGCGACGGCACCATATCGCTTAAACTCATCCTGCGTATGAGAGCTAGCCACGGCGAAGGCACTCAGGAGCCCGGTACAAAAGCCGAGCGTCTCAATTCTGTTGGGTTTGAGACTGTGTCGTTTCAACAGATCTGCTTGTAGGTCTTCAGGTTTTCTTCCATCTATGATCTGATTCAACTCAAGGTAACGCGAATATTGCGTGAGTTGTGTCAAAACAACTAGTGGTGTGAGGATCATATTAGGCAGGTTAACTTCCTCCTGTCCATGTTCCAGACCTCGTCTCAGTAGGGAGTCTAGGTCCGCCAGTAGTTTCTCCCCAGGGACTGTCCCTGCTACCTCGGGGATTTTCTTGATCAGGGCATTCCAATAAGTTGGGAGCTCGGCCACGGTATCCAGAATCCAGTGTCGGGATGAGACGTCAGAAAGTGTGCGTCTGAGCTTGTCGAGAGATTGTTTGTTGAAGGAGAGAACTTGTGGTCCGAACAGGAGGAGTGTAGCCTCTTGGAGCTCCGTTGTGCTCCCCATCGTGCAGTAAAGAATACGAGAATGGGGAAGACTGCACGGCCTTGCTGGCGCTGTGTTGAAAAGCGAATGATCAGATGAGCAAAACCCGATGATGGTTACTGCTCACGACTGATGATTGAAAGATTATGGCAGTACTGCAACTAACGATCTAAGGAGTTTCTCGACTAGTCCAAAGTTGTTGGACACTGGAAATACAAGTAGCACATCAGCCTGCATCAGCGAATACTGGAGCTAACAACAATTGGTGATCATATTCAACTCCTGAGAGCTAGCATCAGAGGCACGCTCTTCCTCATGAGGCAGCCCATGTCGCGCATGTCGCTCGGGCCGATCAATTGTCCTGGCGGACATACTATCAACCTACTCTTCCAGGTTTGTCCGCTGTACATTCATTGCTTATTCTCAGAAGTGCACCTTTTTTGCGGACTCTTGGAGTTTAGAGGTCCGACAGGACTTTACGGAGCAGATTTCATTCGGGGTGTGGGGCTCAGTAAGAAAGTCCGTCGTAGTAGGATTAAAGTATGTCGCTTAAGACGCCAGTTGAAGAAAAGAAAGTCCGACTTTGAAGCGGAGTGGCCCCTCCAGCGAGCGGCGCCGCCGGACAGAATCCCAGTTAGGTAGGTAAGTATACAGGTTGGCGGTTTGCGGTTGGTATGCAGTGGATACAATGCTCGAGCGTCGCAGAGTTTGACCCTCGAGTCCAGGGGATGTATCGATCTCAAATTCAACGACCCGAGTCACGCTTGAGGAATGAGAATGATTTGAAGGTAGACCTTTTGTAGGGGCTATGGAAGGAATATCGCCATGATAGGCCTGAGTCTTATCTTGGTTCTCAGTTCTGCTGCCTAAGTATGGGCTATCTCGAAGCTCGATCTCTTCTTCGCATCCTGATCTCAGGGACCGTGTTCTTTCTTTATTTCTCTCTTCTATTATGTTCATTTTTGATTGCCATCGTCGATCAATTTATTAAGGATTAAGTGAAATATTGGTTGAAGTGTGTAGATTGCTAAATATGTTATATAAGATTAGCCGTACACTGAAGTATAGTGGATTGCCCTGAAGAATTAGCAGGCGTGCCCAAGTGAGCTGTGGAAGTTGGGGTCTAATGGTCTGAAGCGCTGCTTATGATAACGATTGATATGCTAAAAGTCACTATAAATATAGTGAGTTCCCACTATAGAAATTCTCACATCGTGATTATTTCAGACTCTGGTCTGCAGCCTCAGAGGTGTTTCGGATTCAGGGGATTTCATCAACTTAATCGTTCTCTGTTTAGTAAATTTCAACTACCATTTGCTTGACCCTCCACACTACTAGAAATTGCCTATACTTTCAGCCGTCGTTCACACTCGCTATGGTCTCCGCCACCATTTTATCAACGTCAAAATCCCAGATTACTTTCGAGCGCCGTTCAAACTCCGCCTTGCATTTCTTGGGATCGGGTCCTGTAGCAGGATACCTCCATTCGTAGATGTCTCCCATCTCGCGCGAGCTGTCGACCAACCATTGCGAACGCTCTAGACGAATCGAGCTATATGTTTGGAACGCCGAGGTAATGGCACTTCTCTTGCTGATCATCGATCGATCACGGATTCTGGAAATCGCTGTTTCTAACGCTGTGGCTAGTACTAAGGCGTCTTCTACACCCATACAAGCGCCCGCACCGTGGAAAGGGCTGCTGGCGTGAGCTGCATCACCAGCGAGACAAACACGACCGCGAGCGTATGTTGGTGCTGGATTGTCTCCCATGTCGAAAATAGCCCACTTGGTAAGGTTCTCTGGAAATAGGTTGACAATCTCCCTAACGTGGGGACTCCAATCTTTTAGGGCGTCCACAACCTCGTCTCGTGATGCAGGAGCCGTCATATTTTCGGTGTCGGGCCACGCTTTTGGGTCGTTCAGGAAAATGAAAACGTTCAACAATGTCCATTTGTTCACCTATATGCGTATAGCACGTCCATAGTTAGTGATCAGTTTATAGATTTTGTGAAATAGGTATCTTCAAGGGCTTTCTCCGAAACATATATACTGTATATGAGAGAGGTCTATTGTCTAACGGCAACCAAACCACTTCAAGATCCTTAAGGGATCCGGAGTCAAACTTACAGGAAATGACACGATATGAGCATCTGGTCCCATGTGTGTGCATTGGTTGTTCGCTTTGTCTTCTCCGAGGGCAGCAATGCCGTCTGCGATAGGAACTACTGCACGATATACCACTTTGTGTGTATAGCTTGGTTGTGAGACGGGATTAGATTTCCCAAACAACATTTTCCGAATGGACGAATGAATTCCGTCGCAGCCGATGACTGTTTATTATATTAGAAATCGGGTACATCACAGCAAAAGGAGATCTGGGTAGACAAACCAGCATCCGCTTCAACGACGCTACCGTCGGCGAAACGCAGCACTATTTTCTCGTTGCTTTCATCATCAAAATAGCTCTCCACCTGCTTTCCAAATTTCACCACTCCATCGGGCAGCTCTGCAGCCATTTCTTTGAGGAATAACGAGCGGAGGCAGCCCCAGTAGGCTAACTCGCGTGCTGACATCTGGAAAAGTAAAGCGTCCTCCGACTGAGCTGCTTCTTTACTGGAGGGGTTGAATCCATCCCAATAACGGTTATAGGGGTGGCGGTTTTCCTCACCCACGCGTCGAAGCGCTTCTAGTACGCCCGGATTTAGACGTTGCATGCAATTCCGTGCAACACCCGTGAAGGCAAACCCTGCACCAATCTCATGGAAATCGTTCGCTCGCTCATACACAGTCACTCGTATGCCACGGTGAAGTAAGCCCAAAGCCATCATCACCCCAATAATACCACCGCCTACAATGGCAATATCGAGCGAGACATTCTGAGCATCGCCATTAAGCTTATTTCCGTTATGGAGGCCATTAGACGTCTGGGTTGCCATGGTAGCCATTTCCGAAAAGAAATTGGATTCTGCTGCTGCCAAATGGATAAGTTGCAGTTTTCAATCACAGCAACAAAATTTATTAACAACTCATGTGAATTCCTTAAATTTTCAGGTACAGGGCGCATTTTGCGAGTATTCCATCGCGCTTTATGCAGGTCAGCCCTAACATAGTTCAACTCCGCGTCTTACCACCGGAGTTTCAATTCTCCTCAGGTCACTCAATCCTCCATACCTAGCATATAGCACCCAATCAGTGTATTTTATCAAGGCGAGTGGTACAAAATATCATAAGAATGGGCACCTCATAGTTTTCATGGTAGAACGATAGGATCTTCCGATTTCTGTCCTGACTTCCCAATCGTTCCACCTCTAGATACATCTAGTAATCATCAGTGCCAGAAATCAAAATCATCATGTCCGGAAAGAACGTTCTCATCACAGGCTGTAGCGCGGGCGGCTTTGGATTCGCCTTAGCAAAAGCATTCCAACAAGCAGGCTGCCATGTATTCGCCACAGCTCGAGATCCCACAAAGGTCGGATCTCTTGCGAGCGAGGACAACATTGAAATTCTCACTCTGGACGTGACGTCCGCGAATTCAATTGCCTCGTGCGTGGCGCAGGTACGCAAAAAGACGGATGGAAAACTGGACGTCTTAGTGAACAATGCCGGTGGAGCTATCTTTGGGCCATTAGTTCATACTTCAATTGAAGAGAGCAAGGCTCTGTATGATGTCAATGTGTGGGGTGCTCTGGCTGTTGCCCAAGCTTTCGCGCCGTCGTTAGTCCAAGCAAAGGGGGTGATGTTGAATATTTCTTCTATGGCCGGGGCAGTGCCCATGGCGTGGCAAGGTATGATCATTTGTCCATGAATGAAATTGACCAGGTAATTAACCGTTTTCAATTTTAGGCATATATAACAGCTCCAAAGCAGCCCTGACCTTCCTTTCCGAGACCTTGAAGCTCGAGCTCGAGCCTCTAGGTGTCCGTGTCATAACTGCCATGGTCGGAGCAATCGGGACTGAAATCTATACTAAATACGAAATGACCCTACCAGCGGACTCATGGTATAAACCGATTGGGGATATCATCGCGAAGCAAGCACGTGGAGAACTACAAGAACCGGCTAATGAGCCGGCCGATGTCACTGCACACAAGATTGTGCGTGATACTCTTGGTGGACGCCATGGGAAGATTTGGCATGGTGGCGAGGCTGGAGCGGCGAGTGTCGGTTCGTGGTTGTTGCCGACGGGGATTTTGGAGTGGTTCTTGCATCGGCAGAGAGGCCTTTACCAGCTCAGACAGTATTATAAGACTCGATGAGTCCAAAATGAAGGGGGTTTATTTGCCCAGATTTGCGTAGAGGCAATTGTTGGCTCGTTTGTTCATAATTCAAAGAATATTCACAGAACAAACTTTTCTGTAATAGAGTCTTAACTTGATCCTAAGCAAAGGCCGCCTGTAAGCTAAGAACATACTCACATATAGCAAATCACAATCATTGGACGGACACTCATTTCCGTCCAAACTGTGCAGAAGAAAAAGACTGTGAAGTGTGTCGAGAAATCTTGGCGGCGTTCTCGGTGTGAGATATTCTATCTCTTGAATGAAACTCTCTGCGAGTGATAGATAAAGAGATGGAGAAGACAAATCAAGGAATAAGAAGCCTACGTACAGGTTGATGGAACACTATTCCCATCATTGCTTGAAAATTCATGCAGAATTCAGGGGCAACTTAGATCGTCAAATATAGAGCCTTGATAGCAAAATCAGATACTGCATAGCCCATTGTCTATAGTCTAAGATATCAATGACCCAGAACACCGACCTCAGCCGCGACCGCCAGGATCTCAGCCACTAACGGCGCCACATCCTTAGTCTTTATGGGGACTCGATGATCGCCGTCCCACTCTACGAGCCTTGTACTCCCTTTCTCACAGCATTTATGAAGCAGATCCCTATGCATGGCAATTCCTGCATCTCGTAGCCCATGAACATGAATGGTTGGTAATCCCAAAATGCCCGAGTCGGCCAAGCCAGCCGCGAAAGGGCTATACATATCTATGTCCATCGATATCAACGGTGCTCGTCCAGCCAAAAGTACAGCAAAGCGATAGTCTATATCTCGCGTTCGACTCCGCCGGCCTCGATCCGCTTTGGATTCTTCCTGGTTTTGTTGTCTCAACAGCAAGCTCGCCGCCATCTTTGCTCCTTGACTGAACCCCAGTAAGCCAATCCACTTTCCTGTTGCGCCCAACTTGTCGTCTTCTTGCATGGCCGCTGCAATACTTCTATCGATGCTCGCAACGTGGGCTTCATTATCAAGAAACTCAAACCTGAATCCAACAGATCCATGACTAAATTCGGGCTGTATCCAGCTGCGGAAGGGGCCCCATTCAGCATATACAGACTCAACGTCTGGGCCGGGCCGGCTAAAGAAGGGCCCATCTGCGAATACGAGTCGGAAGTATGGTGCTAGCCAGACTCTGAGAACACGACATTGTGTCCGGAAAATGCGCGCATTCGTGCCCCCGCCATGGAGGCACAGTATTCGAGGCAGGTGGAGGCTAGAGTCTGGGTTTTGTGCTACTGGAGGTGGCGGTGAGGAGATTTCAGTATCTTGTGCTTGTGATTCGACGGTTGCGGTCGTCATAGGCCAAGCCATTGATGGCATGATGGGCGACAGAATAGATAATTTTCAATAGGATGAGTTGAGTTTGAGGACTTGATAGAGCATGGAGTGCTTATCGTAGCAACATGTGTTTTGTTGTCAGCGGTCTTAAGATAGCCCGAAGACTTACAGTATTATGGTCTGACACGTCAAAGTATCACCTCCTGTGCCTTAGAGAAACTTTTAACCGGCTCCAGGGATTCGCTTCCTGCAGTAAGGCGATATGAGTAGCTAAGAGTTCTACTATGGCGTTTCTCGTACTCACATACCCCTTTCAGGAAAAAGAAAAACAGGGGTCCCTATCTCGCGTCATTCCTGCAGCTTGTGTGACATTGCCGACCCTGCATGCCGCTGTCTCGATGGCGTACGCAAAGTAACCTAATTTCAGCCCAATACAAAAGGTGGCGACAAGCCCTTGTTTATGTGGTGGAATTTCTCGTCCTCGGTACAAAACTACCGGGGGGGGGGGGGGGGGCACCCCCAAGACCGGGAGGGGGGGGAAGCGAAATCAAAACAAAAACCCCCCAAACAAACCGGCG
>Ga0182030_10006653_pt1 | contig 24307 bp, 18 predicted proteins | sample 812S3MmetaG_FD_121299 | JGI IMG/M metagenome (GOLD analysis project Ga0182030, IMG submission 121299) | Permafrost microbial communities from Stordalen Mire, Sweden - 812S3M metaG (Illumina Assembly) | ecosystem: Environmental > Terrestrial > Soil > Wetlands > Permafrost | place: Sweden...
ATCCGGCCGATGATTTACTTCGATTACAACGCCACCGCGCCCGTGATGCGCGAGGCGCGCGAAGCCTGGCTGGACGTCACCGAGAAGACCGGCGGCAATCCGTCCTCGATGCACCAGGCCGGCACCCGCGCGAGCATCGCGCTCGCCGGCGCGCGCGAAAAACTCGCGGCGTTTCTGGGCTGTCATCCGCTCGACATCATCTGGACCAGCGGCGCGACCGAGGCGAACAACATGGTCACGCATCATTTCGCCAAAACGCTCGGCGCGACGGATGAGATCTGGATTTCGGCCATAGAACATCCGTGCGTGCATGACTCGGCAAAATTTTATTTCGGCAAGCGCGCGAAATTGATTCCCGTCACGCGCGATGGCGTGGTGGACATGGACTGGATCACGATGGAGCTGGCGGACAAGCGCCCCGGCCTCGTCGGCGTCATGGCCGCGAATAACGAAACCGGCGTCATTCAGCCGTGGCGCGAAATCCATTCGATTTGTCAGGCTTACGAAGTCTCGTTCTTCACCGACGCGGTGCAGTTCATCGGCAAGATGCCGCTGAAAGGTTTGGGTGACTGCGATTACGTCAGCGGCGCGGCGCACAAATTTGGCGGGCCACGCGGCGTGGGTTTCTTGAAAATCCCGCACCGCAGGTCCATCACTCCCCTGCTCCATGGCGGCAAGCAGGAAGGCGGCCGGCGCGCAGGAACCGAAAACGTGGCGATCATCGCGGCGATGATGGCCGCGCTCGAAGTGCGCGAGAAACAGATTTCGCACAGCCAGCATCTGCTGCGCGGTGTGTGGCGCGACAATTTTGAACGCGAGCTGCTGCGCACATTGCCCGGCGCAAGCATCATCGGCGCTAACGTGCCGCGTTTGTGGAACACCGTTTCCGCGCTCATGCCCGACGGCGACCGCAAGCATCAATGGGTTTTGCGGCTCGACAAGGCGGGCTTCGCGGTCAGCACCGGTTCGGCCTGCACGACCGGCAAAGAGGAGCCGTCGCACGTCCTGGCAGCGATGGGCGTCAAGACCGCGCAAGCCATACGCGTAGTGCGTTTCAGTGCCGGCTGGGAAACGACCGAGGCGGACTGGGACGCGCTCGTCAAGGCCGTCGCCAAAATTCACTCGGTCGCGTGATCAATTCTTTTCGAGCAGCCGCACTTCGCGTTGTGGGAATGGAATGCTGATGTTCTGCGTGCGGAACGATTCCACGACTGCCTGATATATCTCCGTCTGCGCCGCGCCGTAATCCGCCACCGTCGTCCACGGGCTGATGCTGACATTGATGGACGAGTCGGCCAGCAGACTGATGCCGACGCCCGGCGCGGGGTCTTTCAGCACGCGCGGATTCTTATCCAAAACACCGCGCACCGTGCCGAGCACCACGTTGAGATCCGCCCCGTAAGCCACGCCGACGCTCAAACTAAGCTGCCGAATCTGGCCGTAGTTACGGAGGATTTCGCCGACGATCTTGTGGTTGGGGATAATGATTTCCGAACGGTCGCCACTCAAGAGCGTGGTGGAAAAAAGTTCGATGTTCAGCACGCGGCCCTGCACGCCGAGCAGTTCGATATATTCGCCGACGCGGAACGGCCGTGTAAAAATGAGGTTCAGCCCGGCCATCAGGTTGCCGAGCACGCTTTGCATTGCCAGGCCGACACCCACACCGATGACGCCGAGGCCGGTCAGCAAGGCGGTGACATGGATGCCCGCCGTGTCGGCGGCGATCAGCAGGGCGAAAATGAACACCAGCAGTCGGATGAGCCGCGCGCCGAGCATCTGGATTGGCGGTTCCAGTTGCAGTTCTGAACGGCCCAGCCAGCGACGCGCCGCCCGGCCCAGCCAGCGTGCGACAAAAATGCCGATCACCAGAATGAGCAGCGCACTCAACAGCGAAGGCCCGTGGTCGGCAAAATAATTTTCCAGCCGCGATTTCCATTCCAGCGGCGAAGCCAGGGAATTTGTCTGCATAAAAAAAATTACGAAAATTTAGCCAGTTGCCGGCGACGGCAAATCACAAACCGCCGCGATACACCGCGCGTGCCGTGCAGGTCTCCGCCACAACCACCTCCATGAGCAGCGGCAATTTCGGCTTCAGTTTTTTCCAGATCCAGACGGCGACGATTTCGCTGGTCGGATTTTCCAGGCCGCGAATTTTGTTCAGATAATTGTGGTCGAGCTTTTCCCAGACCGGCTTGAATGCCGCCGTGATGTCCGCGTAATCCATCAGCCAGCCAAACTTCGGGTCGCACTCGCCCGACACGACAATTTCCACGCTGAAGCTGTGGCCGTGCAGCCGCCGGCACTTGTGCGCCTTCGGCAGCAGCGGCAACAGGTGCGCCGCCTCGAACTGAAAGGTTTTTCTCAATTCCATTTTCATAATTTCCAACTACGAAGTTCGCGGTAAAAGTAAAACCGGGAAGTTTCAACTGACGTCACAACTTTTCCGGCCGCGACATTAAATCGCCAATGCGTTGGAGCAGGCGGCCGGCACCGCCGCCGTCGAGCACGCGATGATCGAAGCTCAAGGTGAGATAGGCCTTCATCACCGGCACGAACTGGCCCTTGGCTTCGTCCCAATGCGGCACGCGCTGGCCCGCGCCGAGACCCAGCACGAGCGTTTGTTCCGGCAGCGGGATCGGCGTGGCCCAAATCAGGCCGAACGTGCCGAAGTTTGTCACGGTGGCGACGGAACCGCCGGTGGCGTCCGCCGGCAGCTTGCGTTGGCGCGCCAGTTCAACGAGTTCGTTGTAACGCCGCGTCAAATCCTTCAGCGGTTTTTTGTCGGCGTCGCGGATGACGGGAACCAGCACGCCGTCCTCGGCCTCGACGGCGAAGCCCACGTCAATCGCCGACGGATGCACAATCTTGCTGCCGACCAGCCGGCCGGCTGGCGCGGAATTTTCCGCCAGCGCAATCGCCAGCGCGCGCAACGCATAAAGCGCCGGACCGGGTTTGGGATCCGAAGATTTACGATGCGCGAGCAAAGCGTCAAGCGCCACGGGTAGGCCGACGGTCGCGAGCGGGCGCGTCCAACTGCGGCGCATGGCGTCGGCCACGGCCACGCGCATGGACGAGGCCTGGCTCATCCGCTGTTTTTCGAGGTTGGCGATGAATTTCTCAAAATCCTCGACCGTCACGCGGCCCGCCGCGCCGCTGCCCGCGATGCCGGCGAGGTCGGCGGCATGCAGGCCGAGTTCGTCCATGCGCGCCTTGAGCCGGGGCGAAAGATAGCTCGCACCCTTGGCGTTTGCCGGCACTGGCAATCCGCGCACCGTGGGCTGCACGCGGCCGCTGCGCCGGATGATTTCCGGTTTTGAAACGCGTTCGGTATCGGAGGCTTTGACCGGTGCGGGAACGTCCAGACCCAGCCGCACGGCTTCGTCCTGCGTGGCTTCAATCTGGCCGAGCACCGCGCCGACGGCGTAGCTTTCATTCAACTGAACGGTAAATTTTTCCACGCGCCCGCTGCAGGGCGACGTCACGCTCATCGTGGCCTTGTTGGTCTCGACCTCGATGAGATCCTGGTCGGCCTGCACGGCATCGCCGGGCTTCACGAGAAAATTGATGATGGCGGCCTCGGCGATGGATTCGCCGAGCTGCGGCATGATGATGGGAATTTGCATGGAATTAAGAATTAAAAATGCAAAATGTAAAATTGAACCGAAGCTGCGCGCCGTCTACCGCTTCGTTTTTCATTTTTAATTTTGCATTTTTCATTAGGGTTATCTCCGTAAAATTTTTCTCGCAGCGGAAGCAATGGCGCGGGCCGTTGGGCGATGCGCCATCCAGAGGTTCGGATGATATGGTACAGGCGTGTCCTTGGCGTTCAGCCGTTGCGGCGGCACGTCGAGCAGGCCGAAGCCTTCGCTGGCGACGCGCGCGATGATTTCCGCCGTCACCCCGCCCCACGGCCACGCTTCGCCGACACAGAGCAATCGCCCGGTGCGCGCGACGCTGGCCATGACGGTGTCAGTGTCGAGCGGCTTTACGGACCGCAAATCCACGATTTCAATCTCCCAGCCTTCGGCGGCAAGTTCCGTCGCCGCTTCAAGCGCCTCGTGAACCATGGCGCTGTAGGCCACCACCGTCAGGTCGCGGCCTTCGCGCGCGATGCGGGCCTTGCCGATGGGCAGGGCTTCACTCAGCAATTTCTCGGCCTTGAGATGGTAATAAAGAAATTTGTGCTCGCAAAAAATCACCGGGTCATCAATCGCCACGGCTTCGAGCAGCATGCTGTAGGCGTCTTCGACCGTTGCCGGCGTCAGCACGACGAGGCCGGGATAATGCGCGTAAATCGCCTCGATGGACTGGCTGTGAAACGGGCCGCCGCCTTCGGTGCCGCCGAACGGCAGCCGCACGGTGATGGGGCACGGGACATTCGTGCGCCAAAATAGCGTCGCGGCCTGGTTGACGATCTGGTTGAAGCCGACGATGGAAAAATCGGCGAACTGCATTTCGATGATTGGCCGCATCCCTTCAATCGCCGCGCCAACCGCCATGCCAACCATCGCGTCTTCGCTGATGGGCGAATCCACCACGCGTCCGGGAAATTCCTTCGCCAGATTTTTTGTGGCCTTGAACGCGCCGCCAAACGCGCCGACATCCTGCCCGTAAATGAAGACGCGCGGATCATCCCGCAGGGCGCGGGCCTGCGCTTCGCGGATGGCTTCGAGGTAGGTGATGCTCATGGCCGGGAAAATGAAAAACCAAATCCGGCGCACGGCACTGCGGCACTTTTTAATTCTTCATTCTTAATTCTAAATTCTTTCTTCATGTTTTATTCCTCATGAACGTCGGTCAGATGGGTGGACGAAATGGCCAGCCATTTTTCATCGTAAGGATCGGGCGCGGGTTCACGGCGGACCTGGGCGACGGCCTCCTCGATTTCGGTGGTGATTTCGCCGCGCCACGTTGCGAGGGTCGCGGCATCCGTCCATTGTTTACGGAGCAAAAACTCTTCGGCGACCTTCAGGCAGTCGCGACCGAGCGGGGAGGTTTTCAATTTCGGATCAACGTAATGTGAATCGTCGTGTTCACCGTGGCCGCAGAGCCGGAGCAACCTCGCCACGACAAGCTGCGGGCCTTCCCCTGCCCTGGCCTGGGCCACCGCACCCCCAACCGCCTGCAAACATGCGGCCAGATCGGTGCCGTCCACGGAATGGGCGGCGACGCCGTAGCCGACCGCTTTGTCCGCAAGATCCTCGCAAATGAACTGGCGCGAAGTCGGCGTGGAGTAGGCATATTGATTGTCGGCGAGCACGAGGACCAGCGGCAGATTTTCGACGGCGGCCTGATTCAGCGCCTCGTGAAAAGCGCCGGTGGAAGTTGCGCCGTCGCCGAGGCAGGTCGCGCCGACCGTGCCGGAAATGCCCTTCATGCGCCGGGCAAACAACGCGCCGTTGACGACTGAAATCATTGCGCCCAGATGGCTGATCATCGGGAAATAACCTTCGGCCGGCTTGCCGCGGTGGACGTTGCCGTCGCGGCCGCGCATCGGCCCTAGCGACGAGCCGAGATAATTGCGCAGGGCGTCCACGATGGTTTCACCAAAGGCCAGCCGCCCGGCGGCATCGCGGATGAGCGGGGCGAAGACATCGGTTTTTCTGAGCGAGACGCCAACGGACGCGCTCAAGGCTTCCTGGCCGCGGCCGAGAAAAACGCCGCCGTGAATTTTTCCCGCGCGGTAGAGCGCGGCGAGCTTGTCGTCGAGCAGGCGTGCCCGCAGCATGAACTGATACGCCGCGAGCGTCGTGTCGCGCGCAGTCAAGGTTTCACCCGCCAGGCTGGCGTCGGTCACCGTTTGCAGCATGGCGGCATTTTATCGCCGAGACCGCGCGCCAGCAATGTTTCATTTTGAAGCCGGAAAATCTCCGCGTAAAATCAGGTTGGCCTTGTCATGATAATTGCTGTTCAATGATGCAATACAGTTAGGAATTTTTGAGATAAACGGACAAAACATGAACCAACGGTCATCGCAAATCCTGCTCGTGGGCAACGATCCAAAGACGCTGGACACGCTGTCCGCCGCCTTGCGGGACGATCACATCGCGCTGCGCTTTGCGCGCACGGCCGCGGAGGCGGTGCAATTTTTCCACGACCGGCCCGCCGACCTGGTGCTGGTGGATCTGGAACCATCCGGCACGGAAGGGTTGGAACTGCTGCGCCAGTTCAAGGAGCATCCGCCGCGCCCGATGACCTGCGTCATTGCGCTGACCGCCGCCGCCGACACCGCGCTGAAACTGCGCGCGTTTGCGCTGGAGGCGATTGACTGCGTGGACAAGCCGCTGGCGCCGGAAATTTTCCGCGCGCGGCTGCACGCGGCGTTGCGGGCCAAGCGGGAGCATGACGAGTTGTCCCGGCGCAACCACGAGCTGATGAAGGCGCGCACCGCCGCCGAGGCCGCCGCCCGCGCGAAGGCCGATTTTCTCGCGGCGATGAGCCACGAAATCCGCACGCCGATGAACGGTGTCATCGCCATGGTCAGCCTGCTGCTGGAAACGCCGCTGAACACCGACCAGCGCAGCTACCTCGACACGATCTACACGAGCGGCGAGTCCTTGTTGAACATCATCAACGACATTCTCGACTTTTCCAAAATCGAGTCGGGCAGGATGGAACTGGATTTGCACCCGTTTGACCTGTGCGTGTGCGTCGAGGAAACGCTCGACCTGTTTTCCGGCAAGGCCAGCGAAAAGAAACTTGACCTGGTTTACCAGATGGACGACGGCATCCCGGCGCTGATCAAGGGCGACTCGCACCGGCTGCGCCAGGTGCTGGCCAATTTGTTCAGCAACGCCATCAAGTTCACCGCCGAAGGCGATGTTTCGATCAGCATCCAAAGGCTGTCCGCCCCGCCGCTCAACGAGGCGGAAACCTGTCCGCTGCACCTGCACTTCGCCGTCAGCGACACCGGCCTCGGCCTCACGCCGGACAAACTGGCGCGCCTGTTCAAGCCGTTCACGCAGGCCGACGTTGCCACCGCCAAACAATATGGTGGCACCGGCCTCGGCCTGGCCATCAGCAAAAGGCTCGTGGAGTTGATGGGCGGAAAAATGTGGGCGGAGAGCGTGCCCGGCAAAGGCTCGACCTTTCACTTCACTGCGAATTTCCAGGCCGAGCCGCAGGCCGCGCGCGAGATCCGCCACTCCAAGCTCGCCGACCTTCAGGTTTTGATCGTGGACGACAACGCCGCCAGCCGGCGTGCGCTCGCCGAGCAGACGACGAAATGGGGTATGGTTTCCGAGACGGCGGAAATGGCCGGACAGGCGCTGGAGTTGATCCGACTCGGTGCACGCTATGATGTGGCGATTGTGGACCTGCATCTGCCGGGCATGGACGGTCTGGCGCTGGCTGCCGAAATCCGCAAGCTGCCCAGCACGGCGATGCTGCCGTTTGTCCTGCTCATGCCGCCGGGCATACGCGCAGATGCCGCAGCCAACGCCCACCTCGCCTTCGCCCACAACGTCGCCAAACCCATCAAGCCCGCGCAACTTTGCGCCGCGATTGAACGCGCATTGTTCAGCCCCAACACCGCAGTGCCCGCCGCCATCACGACCAGTCCGCTCCTTTCTGAACGGCTGCCCTTGCGGATTCTTTTGGTGGACGACAATGAGATCAACCAAAAGGTCGCAGCGCGCATTTTAAGGCAAATTGGTTATCAGCCCGATCTGGCGGAAAACGGGCGCAAAGCCCTCGACGCACTGGACAAAAACAGTTACGACCTCGTTTTCATGGACTTGATGATGCCGGAAATGGACGGGCTCGAAGCGACCCACACCATCCGCGAACGCCAGAAAAATCGCGCCGCGCATCCGAATTACAGCGCGCGCATCCTCATCGTTGCCATGACCGCGCACGCCATGCAAAGCGACCGCGAGAAATGCCTGGCCGCCGGCATGGATGATTATCTGGCCAAGCCCGTCCGCCCGGCAGATATTCGCGGCATCATCGAAAAATGGTGTTCGCCGGCCAAACAGTCCGAGGAAACCCCGGCCTCACCTGCGGCGAAAATTGAAACCGCCGCCGCCGAACCGCCGGTGGAAATGAACCGGCTAAATGACCTGACCGACGGCAACATGGACAGCTTGCGCGAGCTTGCCGACATGTATTTCAAGCAGACGTCGAAGCAGTTTGAGCAGATCCGCGACGCCCTGTCCGCGAACCGGGGCGACGAAGTCCGTCGCGTCGCGCACAGTTGCGCGGGCGCGAGCGCCACGCTGGGCATGATGCGGCTCGGCCAGCTGATGCGCGACATGGAAAAAGCCGGCGCGGCTGGCGCGTTGACGGAGGCCACCCGGATTTGCGAAGATGCCGCGCGCGAATATGCGGCGGTCAAACAATTTCTCGCGACGCAGCCGGGGCTGGCCGAAGTGGTCGCCGCCGCATCTTAAAATGAAAAAAATTCTGATCATCGAGGACGACCAGATCGTGGCAAACGTCTATCGCAACAAGCTCGCGGTGGAAGGTTATCAGGTTGAAACCGTGCCCGACGGCGAAACCGGCTTGAAAACCATGCGCATTTTCAAGCCCGACACCATCATCCTCGACCTGATGCTGCCGGGAATGTCCGGCATGGATGTCATCAGGCAAGTGCGTTCGGAGGAGGAATTCGGCAAGATTCCCATCATCGTATTTTCCAACACCTACCTGACCAACATGATTCAGGAAGCGTGGAAGGCGGGCGCGACCAAATGCATTTCCAAGTCGAATTGTTCACCCAAGGAGGTGATTGAGGTCGTGCGCCACACCATCGGCGACAGCGGCGCGGTGCCAACGTCCGGCCCGGCGGTGGTTGGCACGCATGCGCCGGCGAGATCCATCGCGCTGCACACCGAAACCGATTCGGCGTTCCAGGCCGACCTGCGGAAAACCTTCATTGACAGCCTGCCGGCGACACTCATCAGCCTACGCGTGGCGCTGCAAAACCTCGCCAAGGCCGATAATGAAATGACCCGGCTCAAGGAAATTTACGAGCTCTACCGCCGGGTTCACGCCCTGAACGGCAATGCCAGCATCGCCGGACTAGCCCATATCGCGCACATGTCGGCCGCCCTCGAGGCGCTGCTCAAGGAGATTTACGAAAAACCCAAGAGCATCAACACCTCGACGTTGCGGACGGTCGCGGCGAGCGTGGATTTTCTCGGTTTCCTGTTCGAGCGCGGCAACCTGCCGGAAACCCAGGAAGCTCCCGCCGCCAACATCCTGGTCGTGGACGACGAAGCCATCTCGCGCCGCGCCATCATTTACGCGCTCGAAAAAGCCCAGCTCCATTCCGTCAACGTCGAGGCACCGGAGACGGCCCTCAAGCTGCTGACCGAAACCAATTTTGACCTGGTGTTCCTCGATGTGGACATGCCGGGCATGAATGGCTTTGAACTTTGCACCAAGCTCCGGACGATGCCCTTGCACAAAAAAACCCCGGTGGTGTTTGTCACCAGCTTGAGCGACTTCGACAACCGCACCAGTTCCACCATGGCCGGCGGCAACGATTTCATCGCCAAGCCGTTTCTCTTCATCGAACTCACCGTCAAGGCGCTCATCCATGTGCTGCGCGGCAAACACCGGCCGTTAAAATGATCCACCAAAACGAGGAATTGAAACCGGAGAATTGCGCGGAACCATGGTTTATCGGCGAATGATCATTCAATAACCGACCATGAAAATCTACCTCCTCGTGGCCGTGTTGGTATTCGCAGTCGCGGTTGCCATTTCCTATGCCTATGACCGTCTGGCCGTCCGCCGGGAAACCCGCCGGGAACGAAAAAAACTGCTGGCGCAACTGACTTCCCAACCGCCCGTGCCGGTGGATTTTTCCACGCCGGAAGGCGCGGTGCTTTGCCTGGAAGCTGCCTTCCGGCAAAAAAACATCGAGGCGGCGCTTGCCGGCCGGGACTTTGCCACGGAAGCGAGGCTCTGGCTTCAGGAACGCAGCCATTTAAGCCACGAAGAAAAAACCGCCCGACTGCCGGAAACCATCCAGGCGATGGAAAAATCATTTCGTGACTCGCTGGCGAAAGGTCTGCCGGCAGACTGGATTCTGGGGAAAAGTTATTTTCTCCCGCATGAGTCGTTTGCCGACGGCATTGTCGCGGTCAACAAATACACGCAGGTGCCGGAGGGCGGTTTATACTCGCAGCAAATTCTCGTCGCCCGGACCGGCAACGAATGGAGAACGGTGAAAACCCTGCCGCCGCTGTTGGATGACGAAGTTTGACGGCTTCCCGCGACCAGCCGTGAGGTGGCTGTTCGGCAAGGGTCATTTTTCATGGATATGTTCCGAAGCTGAAGTTCCGTCTTTGACTGGACAAAAATTTTGGATGGGGGCAGAGTCATTTTCAAGGTGACCAAAAAACACTGGCTTCTCCTCGCCGCCATCCTCGCAGTTGGCGGCATTGGCATTGCGCTCGTGCTCGCGTTGGCGCTCGGCTTTTTTGCCGGACACGAGGAGGCAACAGCGACTAGCGCGGGCCTGCCGTTTTTCAACATAGGACCACAAACACCTTCCTCGCACCCCGGATATCTCCACGATACACTGACCGGCGGCGGCAAGGTTTACATGCACGACTACGAGGAATACTGCCTGCAACTCACCTTGACGGAACCGCAGACAGTCATCGGCCTCATGGGTTCCATCAACCCCGGCAAAGTCGGCGCCATTCCCGGCCAGCCCGTCACCGCCTATATCATGGTGGATTGCGGCTCCGAGATGCCTGCGTATGAACCCTACCGCAACGTCAAGCAACCGCCGTTCGACTGGCGCACCGCCACCTTCCGCGAGATGACCGCGCGGCAGCAAACCAAATTCGGTGCGTTGCTCACCACCACCAACGCCGCACTCATGGCCGAAGTGGTGCGCGTGCTGCGCGACGGCACGCCGGTGGAGTTAAACCCGTTTCCGTTCTCAGACACGACGAACCTCACCACCCTCAACCTGACCAGCGATCAACTGCCCGGCCTGCTGTTTTGTCCGGCGCTCTGCTACTACGACGACGGCAACATTTACCTCGCCGAGAGTTTGATGCCGGATTTCAGCGTCACGCCGCCGCAAGTCCGCGCCCGCTGGATTCCCGCCAGCCCGATGCTGACGGAATGGCTGAAAGGGCTATGATCCTCAACATTTTTTGGTTAGACAAAGGGCTTGGGTGTCAGTAAAGTAAAACTCATGAATCCGAAACACCTGATAAGATACTCGCTCTTTTTGGTAGTTTTGATGATTGCAGGTTTAAATGTTCGCGCCGACGTGTTCGACAACTGGACGACCAACCAAATCACGACTAATTCTTTTGGCTTCCATCATATTGTTTACGGCAATGGCATTTATGTTACTGTTGGCACAGCCGGTGAAAGCGGCGGATTTTATACATCAGGGGATGGTGTAAATTGGAAACTACAATATTCAGAGCCAAATTCTTGGTTTGTCACCTTGAATTATTCGGACGGACACTTTACTGCGGTGTCACCTCTGAATGGTGGTTTTAACGCAGCGGATGTTTCTTCGGATGGGACAAATTGGACAACATCTCTCTTCTACAATTATAGTTTTCTTTTCACTCCATCAGCTATTACCTACGGAAACGGTTTGTATGTTGTCGTGGGTTCCACCACCAATGTCGGAAGCATTGCGACTTCTCCAGACGACGTCACTTGGACTCCGGCCAGTTTTTACCCAAGTGCTGGAGGATCCATCGCCAGCGTGGTTTATTCACCCGATGCAGACATATTTGTCGCATTGGGTAATAACGATGGATATGAATATATTTACTACGATGATGGCGACTCCTGGTATCAATACAACATTCCGGGTGGGAACAATATCTATTATGGCAACCATTTGTTTATTGTGCCGCTCAACAATCAGACCAACCTGATTTCCGCAAATGGATATAATTGGACTCTGAAATCAACAGGGTTGACGAATATGATAGGGAAGGTGACTTATGGCCATGGTATTTTTATGGCGCAATGCGGTGTTTCATTTGCAACTTCAATGGATGGAACCAACTGGTTTAACTATGCAAAGCCATTGCCCAATTCTAACACTTCAGGCTTTGACGACAGTCTGGCGACGGATGGCAGTCGTTTGGTGGCTGTAGGAGCTGTATACACAAATATCCCATACCTCTATAATGGCTTCATTTACACTTCCGGTCCGCTTGTCGGAGTCGGCATGACCAACAATCCGACTCCAAATGTTGCCATTTCGGGATTGGTCGGGCGCAAGTATCAAATTCAATTCTCTGATGCTTTGGGTGCTGGAAACAATTGGCGCACAAGCGCAATATTTCAATTAACCAACACGCCCTACGTCTGGACGGATGCCACCGCCACCAATTCAGCGCGGTTTTATCGAGGAGTTCTGTTGCCATAAATTTGAAACGTTCACCAATCCGTCTCGCGATAGTCCTTCAGAAATTTTCCCCAAATGTGAGTGCCGGTGTTGATGCCGACGATGATCGGGTCCACGATGCGCGCCGCGCCGTCCACGATGTCCAGCGGCGGATGAAAGCGGTGCTCCGCCACCTTGCGCTCGGCGATATGCGCCGGGTCCTCGTCCGTCACCCAGCCGGTGTCCACGGCGTTCATGTGGATACCGTCGGCGTGGTAATCGGCGGCGGCGGTGCGCGTCATCATGTTGAGCGCGGCCTTGGCCATGTTCGTATGCGGATGCCGCGTGGTCTTGAACTTCCGGTAAAACTGCCCTTCCACCGCCGAGACGTTGACGATGTGCTTGTCGCGCTCCGGCGTGCGGAGCATGAGCGGCTTGAGCCGTGCGTTGAGGATGAACGGCGCGATGGCGTTGACGAGCTGCACTTCGAGCAGTTCCACCGTGGGCACTTCGTGCATGAGGAAACGCCACGAATTGCGGTCGCGCAAATCCACCTGCTGCAAATCCTGGTCGAGCCGGCCAGTGGGGAACAAGGCTTGTTGCGCGGCCAGTTCTTCAGGCAGCAATGGCACTTGCGAGAGCGCAGCGGCGTGCGTGAGGCCGGGCATCTTACCTGTCTCAAAAATTTTTACAGAAGATAACGAAGGTAACGGAGATTCTTTGTTATCTTTGTTTGCTTCTGTTTTTTCTGCTTCCGGCAAAATATGATACCCGCGTAATCCTTCATAATCACCGAGCAGCCTCACAGCCTCCGGTGGCAGGTCATGCAATGGCCCGTTCTCGCGCTCCATCATGTGCGCGTAAAAATCTGGCGGACGCCGCACGGTCTGGCAGGCGTTGTTGATGATGAAATCCAGCCGCGGATATTTCGTCATCATATGCTTGCAGAAAGCTTCGACGCTCGGCGTGTGACGCAAATCCAGCCCAAAAATTTCCAGCCGATGGCCCCATTCCTTGAAATCCGGCTCGGCAGCGTAACGCATTGCCGAGTCGCGCGGAAAACGCGTCGTCACGATGAGCTGCGCGCCGCAGCGGAGCAGCTTGATGCCCGCCTGATAACCGATCTTCACGCGCCCGCCGGTGAGCAGCGCCACGCGTCCGCGCAGGTCGGCGAGTTCGCCGCGCTTGCGCCAGTTCAGTTCCGCGCACGTCGGACAAAGCTGGTCGTAGAAATGATGGATCTGCGAGTAATCCTTTTTGCAGACGTAGCAATTCTGCGGCTCGACAGCCTCGTGAAATTCGGGATTGTTCTCGATTTCGATCTGCTTGAAATCCGTCGGCGGAAAAACATTCGGCGTGGTGAACACGGTCTGCCGGCGCAATTTCCGGATGCCGGTCTGGTTCAGCGCCTTTTCCGCACGCTGCGATTTGCCGGCCTTGCGGTGGCGCTTCGTCGCCTTGACCAACTGCCGCCGCGCGACCGCGTCGGGCCGGGAAATCTGGCCGGCGGCCTTCATCAGCCGCGTCCGTTCCGCCTCCGGCACATGGGCGAGCAGTTCGCGGTTGCGGGCGATGGCTTCCAGCAGTTCGGCGGCGGCGTGCCAGCTTTCGGTCAGCGCGGCGTCGGGTAATTTGTGTTTCATTCGGGCAATGGCCACCGCAGTTTGGTTTCACGGCAGCACCAGCGTCAATGCGTTTCCGATCAGACCGGATCCGGGCACGGCGATTTCAGGCTTGCGTTTTGGCGGCGGGCGCGGAAAATTGCCCGCTTTATGGAATCCCAAGAAACAACCGCCGCTGACGTTCTCTTCAAACTTTTGCCTTGGTTTGAGGCCAACCTGAAACGCCTCGCCTATGGTGCGGCCTTCGTTCTGATCGCCGTCTTTGTCTATTCCTTTTATTCCTACCGCCAAAACCAGACGGAGATCGCCGCCGGCCAGGCGTTGACCCAGGTGCTGGTTTCGCCCAGCGGCAGCGGCCTCGCCGAGGCCTGCCTGAAAATCGCGGCGGATTATCCCGGCACGCTCGCCGGGCAACGCGCCCTGCTGCAAGGCGCGACGGCGCTGTTCACGACCGGCAAATATGCCGACGCGCAAACGCAGTTTCAAAAATTCCTCGATACCTATCCGGATAATTTTTTCACGCCGCAGGCCACGCTCGGTTTGGCAACCAGCCTGGATGCGCAGGGCAAAATGGATCAGGCTTTCAGCGCCTACCAGAAGGCGGCAGGACAAGCGACCGATCTCAGCGTCTCGGCCACCGCCAAACTTGCACTCGCGCGGATTGACGAGGCCCAGGGCAAATTCGCCGACGCGGCGAAAATTTACACAGACGTCGCTCGCGCCAACCCAAACACCTCGGCCGGCATGGAAGCCGGACGCCGGGCGATGGAATTGAAAGCAAAATCCCCGGCGGCGGCAGCAGTGGCCCCTGCAGCCACAACCGCAGCACCGTTCACCTTGAGCCATTGACTATGAAGCTGGCCATTATCGGCACTGGCTACGTCGGGCTGGTCACGGGCACCTGTTTTGCCGAGGTCGGCCACCACGTCATCTGCGTGGACAACGACGCGGCGAAAGTCAAAAAGCTCCAGGCGGGCGGCATTCCGATTTACGAACCCGGACTGGAAGAACTGGTAAAAAAGAATGTTGCCGCCGGCCGGCTCAAATTCTCCGCCAGCACGGCGGAAGGCGTCCAGAATTCCGACGTGATTTTCATCGCCGTGCCCACGCCGCCGCAGCCGGACGGATCGGTGGACTTAAGCTACATCGAGCGCGTCGCCCGCGACATCGCGGCGGCCATGACGAGCTATAAAATCGTGGTGGACAAAAGCACCGTGCCGGTGAAGACGGGCGAAAAAGTGGCCGAGACCATCAAGCGCTATTGCGCGTCGAAAACGGAATTTGATGTCGTCAGCAACCCGGAATTTCTCCGCGAAGGTTTTGCCGTCGGCGATTTGATGCACCCCGACCGCGTGGTTATTGGCGTTCGTTCGCAGCGGCCCGTGGCGGCGATGACGGAAATTTACACGCCGTTCCAAGCGCCGATCATCGTCACCGACATCAATTCGGCGGAACTCATCAAGCACGCGGCGAATTCCTTTCTCGCGCTGAAAATTTCCTACATCAACGCCATCGCCACCATCTGCGAGGCGGCGGGCGCGAACGTGCAGCAGGTTGCGCACGGCATCGGCCTGGACGAACGCATCGGCCGCCGGTTTCTCAACGCCGGCATCGGTTTTGGCGGCAGTTGTTTTCCGAAGGACTTGAGCGCGTTCATCAAGATTTCCGAACAGGTCGGTTATGAATTCAAGCTGCTCAAGGAAGTCCAGCGCATCAACGCCGACCAGATGGAACGTTTCATCAAAAAAATCACCGACACGCTCTGGGTTTTGAAGGACAAAAAAATCGGCGTGCTCGGCCTGGCGTTCAAGCAGAACACCGACGACGTGCGGTCCTCGCCGGCGATTGACCTGTGCCAGCGTTTGCTGAAAGACGGCGCGACCTTGCGCGTGCATGATCCCAAAGGCATGGACAAGGCCAAGGCGATGCTGCCGAATGTGACTTATGTGGACGACATGAATGCCGTGGCCGAAGGCTGCGACGCGCTCGTCGTGGCGACGGAATGGGACGAGTTCAAGCAGCTCGATCTGGCCCGCGCCAAAAAAGGCCTGACGCATCCCATCATGTTTGACGGGCGCAATCTCTTTGACCCGGCGGAAATGGAAAAACTCGGCTGGATTTACAAGAGCGTGGGCCGGTGACGAGTGAAGCGTGATGCGTGATGAAACCTTCGCGCTCCCAATCTTCTGGTCACGCATCACGCAGCACGCAGCACGTCATTGAGGTCAGCGCCGCGCTCATCTTCCGCGCGGGCAAGCTGCTCATCGCGCAGCGTCATGAGAAGTCGCACCTCGGCGGACTTTGGGAATTTCCCGGCGGCAAACGTGAGCCGGGCGAATCGTTTGAGCAATGCCTTGTCCGCGAAATCCGCGAGGAGCTGGGCGTGGAAATTTCCGTGGGTGCATTGTTCGAGGAAATCCACCACAACTACCCGGAGAAATCCGTCCACCTGAAGTTTTTCATCTGCCAGCTTCAGTCCGGCGAACCGCAGCCGCTGGATTGCGCCGCCGTGAAATGGATTGAAAAATCCGAATTGGCCGCACACGACTTCCCCGCCGCCGATGCGCAGTTGCTGGCGAAGTTAAAGGCAATCCGCTGATTCAAAATTTATTAAAATATAATTTGACATCCTTGCATCATAAGTTTTAAGTGGCAGGCGCAAGCCATGAGGGAATTCATAACATGGTGTGATTCCATCGCAACCGCGCAACCGCGCAACCGCGCAACCGCGCAACCGCCTAAAGCGACCACGGCTCGCCGCATCGTCCACCCCACCACGGTTGTCGTTTCACCCTGCTGCCACGGCGGCGACCCGGCAAAACCTCTTTTTTATCCCAGCCGAGGCGGCGACACCTCGAAACGACTGTCGTTTCACGCGGACGCGGCGGCGGCTGGGCGGCAAAAGCGCTTTTATCACCCGGACAAGCCGGCGGTTGCCCCAAACGGCTGTCGTTTTGCCCGCCCGCCACGGCGGCAGGCCGGTAAAACCGCTTTTTTCACCCCGCCGAGACGTCGGCACGCCAAAACGACTGTCGTTTTGCCCGCCGCGCCCAAGTTTTCCGCAGGTTTTCGCAGGTTTTCGCAGGTTTTCACTCCCCACCATCAACCATCAACTATTAACTAACGACTAATACTATGGCCTCAAATGCACTCCCCGATCCGCTGGACGACCTCTTCACGCTGGCCGAAGACATGGCCGACGGCTGCCACAACCACCAAGCCGCCATCGGCCTCAAGCAAAACACCGAAACCGACGTGCGCACGGACTTGGCCAACGCCGTGACCGCCCAAGAACAATATCAGGCCGCGTTGAGCGCCAAGACCGACTTGAGCACCGCCGTGACCGTGGCCGATTCCAACGGCAAAGCCTTCATTAGCGCCGCCAGTTCCGTGCTGGCCCAGATTCTGGGCGGCACTTGGAGCCAGGCGTGGGTGGCCACCGGTTTCCCCGATCTTTCCACCGGTGTGCCCAGCACGCAGTCCAAACGGCAGGCATTATTGCTCTCGCTGCAAAACTATTTCACCGCCAACCCCGCCTACGAAATCAACACCCCCAAGTTTGTCGTCACCGCCGCGCAGGCCGGCGTGCTGTTCAAGGCGTTTTCCGATGCCCGCGTGGCCGCCGCCGAGGGCAACACCGCCGCCGGCAATAAAAAAGCCCTGCGCGACGACGCCGCGCAAAATCTCCGCTACCGCATGAGCGGCCTCATCAGCGAACTCGGCCAGTTGCTCGACGACACCGACCCGTTGTGGCTGGCGTTTGGCCTGAACGAACCGGGCGCGACGAACCTGCCCGATCAAGCCGATGGACTGGCGCTCACCGCCGGCCCGGCAGGCACGGTGTTGGCGCATTGGAGCAGCGCCTCCCGCGCCACGCGCTACCGCGTGTTCCAGCAAATTGACGGCGTTGACCCCATGCCCGTGAACAACCTCACCACCAGCGAGAGCGACGCCACGCTGACCGCCCTGCCCAGCGGCAAGACGTTGAAAATTTACATCATTGCCGCCAACGACGCCGGCCAAGCCGCGCCCAGCGACACCGTGCAAATCGTGGTGCCGTGAAAAGAGAATGAAGAAACGGGTTAAAACGCAAAAAATAAAACTAAAGCCATTAAATGAGGCCACCGATACGGAATGGTCTTTTCCTTTTCCAAAACCAAAAGACACATGAAAACAAACCTGATCAAACTCTCCTGCGGTCTGGTTCCGGCACTGCTGCTTGCACAATCCCAAACCGTGCTGGCACAAACTAGTTTTCAGACCCTTGACCTGACTCCCTATGGCAACTACACCCTCAACCAGAGCGGCCCCGGTGCCGCAGGATTTCCATTGGACAATCCCACTTACCTCGGCCATGTGCCCTTCATTCAGGATAACGGAGCCAATGAGGTCTGGAATTCCTACTTCAACTGGAATGGAAGCAGTGCCTCGCTCAACATCGCCTTGGACATTCCCAATGCCTATGGAGCCTACACGCTGCTGAATACCTGGTGGGGACAGGATGCCAGCCAAGGCAGCGTCCTCTCGGTAAGCTTTGGTTTTAGCGACAGCAGCTCGGTGACTTTCAACCTGCTGGGAAATATGGATGTTCGCGATTACAACAATCCCGGTTCCGGCTACACCACGACAATCAATGGCACGACCACCCAAAACGTCTATGTGAACTCGGGCGGCAACTACCTCTTGGATCGTCAGTGGTTTGATTTTAGCGCGGATGCCGGCAAAACCCTCACATCCATGAGCATCTTGGACACTGGCGGGCCTAACATCCAAGACGCCCTGCTTTCCGGTGCCACCATTCAGGCTGGCGCGGGCGGACAGGTGACAGGGCCGGTGCTTAATCCCGGCGATTCATGGACGCCCACCCCCGAACCCACCACGCTGGCAATGTCCGTCATGGGCAGGCTGGGAATGTGGTGGCAGCTCCGCCGCCGGAAATAGAAGAGAGAATTAAGAAGGATGAAACCGGCATGACCGCAAAAGAACGCAAGGAACGCAGAGAATCCTTTGTGATCCCTGCGTTCTTTCGTGGCTGGTTTGGCAATTAACGGCCAATGAATGAAGAAGCGACAGCGGCTCTGAAAATAGCCCAGCCATTCATGGCTGGGTTCACGGTTCGCACAAAATCAAAAGTCCCGCAGGAACGGCAGAACGGTTCTTCCGTCCCTGCGGGACTTGGAACTATGTGCGCCACGAATCCCAGTGCTAAAGCACTGGGCTATTTTCAATCAACTGAAACTAACTAACCGTAACCAATCAACTGAAATCCATGAAAACCAAACTCCAACTCCTCCTCGTCACGCTGGGGCTGGCGGCACTGTCTGCCGCCGCGCAAGTGCCCGGCATTATCAGTCATCAGGGTAAAGTGACCGTGAATGGCACTAACTACACCGGCGCGGGCGCGTTCAAGTTCGCCCTCGTGGATGCCACGGGGGCCAACACCTACTGGAGCAACGACGGCACCAGCAGCGGCGGCGCGGAGCCGACCGGCGCGGTGACGCTGGCCACGGCGCGCGGCGTGTTCTCGGTGAATCTGGGCGATACCAACGTGGCCAACATGACACAAACCATTCCCGCCAGCGTCTTCACCAACAGCGGCGTCTATCTGCGCGTGTGGTTCAATGACGGCACCGACGGCTCGCAATTGCTCTCGCCCGACCGGCAGATTACCAGCGTGGGCTACGCGCTGGTGGCGGCGAGTGCCGGCAGCGTGGCGGCGGCCAACATTGCCGGGACGATTGGCGTCGCGCAACTGCCGGCGGCGGTGCTGACCAACGGCGCGAGCGGCGTGAGCATCTCCGGCACGTTCAGCGGCGATGGCGCGGGCGTGACCAATGTAAATCTACAGTATGTCAACGCCAATGGGGCGATTGCCTGGACCACGAACTCCGGTTTTGCGCTCACCTCCACGCTCACCGTGGGCAGCTTACCTATTAACGTGGTGGCGGCGGATGTCAACGGGGATGGCAAGCTGGATTTGATCTGCGCGAATATGGGCGACAACACGCTGACGGTATTGACGAACAATGGCAGCGGGGGCTTCGGCTCCAATGCCACCCTCACCGTGGGCAACGGTCCTGTTTTTGTCTGTGCGGCGGATGTCAACGGGGATGGCAAGCTGGATTTGATCTGCGCGAACAACGGAGCCAGCACGCTGACGGTGTTGACGAACAATGGCAGCGGGGGCTTTGTCTTCGCCGCCACGCTCACCGTGGGCGACCATCCGTCTTCCGTGGTGGCGGCGGATGTCAATGGCGATGGCAAGCTGGATTTGATCAGCGCGAACATCGGAGCCAGCACGCTGACGGTGTTGACGAACAATGGCAGCGGGGGCTTTGTCTTCGCCGCCACGCTCACCGTGGGCAACACTCCGTTTTCCGTGGTGGCGGCGGATGTCAACGGGGATGGCAAGCTGGATTTGATCAGCGCGAATGCGTTCGACGGCACATTGACGGTATTGACGAACGATGGCAGCGGGGGCTTCAGCGTCAATGCCACGCTCACCGTGGGCAACGGCCCGTATTCCGTCGTGGCGGCGGATGTCAACGGGGATGGCAAGGTGGATTTGATCAGCGCGAACATGAATGACGGCACGCTGACGGTGTTGACGAACAATGGCAGCGGGGTCTTCGGCTCCAATGCCACGCTCACCGTGGGCAGCGGTCCGTTTGGCGTGGTGGCGGCGGATGTCAACGGGGATGGCAAGCTGGATTTGATATGCGCGAATATGGGTGCCAACACGCTGACGGTGTTGACGAACAATGGCAGCGGGGGCTTCAGCGTCAATGCCACGCTCACCGTAGGCAACGGCCCGTATTCCGTCGTGGCGGCGGATGTCAACGGGGATGGCAAGCTGGATTTGATATGCGCGAACAACGGAGCCAACACGTTGTCGGTGTTGCTGAATGCCAGCGTGGCCGCCCACTTCACCGGTGACGGTTCAGGCTTGAACAACCTGACGGTGAATGCCGCCAACCTCACCGGACAGATTGGACACGCACAACTGCCGGCCAACATGTTGACCAATGGCAGCGGCGCGAGCGGCACGGCTTCCATCGCGCTGGGCCAAAGCACGACGGCCAGTGGCGAGAATTCCACCGCTATGGGCTATTACACGACGGCCAGCGACTATGGTTCCACCGCGCTGGGATCCGGCACGACGGCCAGCGGCGGTTATTCCACCGCCATGGGCGTCGGCACAACGGCCAGCGGCCAAGGTTCCACCGCGATGGGATCCGGCACGACGGCCAGCGGCCTAAGTTCCACCGCGCTGGGAAACAACACGACGGCCAGCGGCGAGAATTCCACCGCGATGGGATACAACACGAGTGCCACCAACAAAGCCTCCACCGCGCTGGGCGAAAGCACAACGGCCAGCGGCTTTGTTTCCACCGCGATGGGCGAAAGCACAACGGCCAGCGGCTATGGTTCCACCGCGATGGGATCCGGCACGACGGCCAGCGGCCAATTTTCCACCGCGCTGGGCCAAAGCACGACGGCCAGCGGAGGTGATTCCACCGCACTCGGCTTTAACTCGACGGCCAGCGGCCATGCTTCCACCGCGCTGGGAAATAATGCCCAAGCCACGAATGACTACTCCTTCGTCTGGGCGGATGGTATAGGCGGGTTTTTTACTTCAACCGCGAATAGCGAGTTCAGCGTGCGGGCCGGCGGCGGCGTGCGCTTTGTAACCGGCGGCGCGGGGCTGACGGTGGATGGCCAGCCCGTGCTGACGAATGGTGCCAGCATGACCGGCAGCTTCACCGGCAACGGCAGCGGCTTGACGAATCTGACCCTCCCCACTGCCAGCAGTTCCCAAGCAGGCGCGCTTTCCGGCAGCGATTGGATCACGTTCAACAACAAAACACCGACCAACCGCACCATTTCCACCACTGCGCCGTTGACCGGGGGCGGCAGTCTGGCGGGCAATCTCACACTGGCGTTGCCCGTGGCCACCAGTTCGGCCAATGGCTATCTCGCCAGCGGCGACTGGACGACGTTCAACAACAAGGCAAACAGCGGTGCTAACGGCAACATCACCAGTTTGACCGGGTTGACGACGCCGTTGTCCGTAGCGCAGGGCGGTTCGGGACAGAGTTCATTCACCGCCGGACAAATCCACTACGGCAGCTTCAGCACGAGCAGTTCCCTATTCTGGGACAGCGTGAACAGCCGTTTGGGCATCGGCACGACAACGCCAGGCTCAGTGCTGGAAGTCAAATCCTCCTCCGCCCCTCAGATTGGTATCAATACCAGCAGTTCGACCGACTACCGCGCCCAACTTCATTTAGGCAACCTCTCTGGAAACCATTATTGGGAAATCGGGACAGACCTGGGCATGAATGGCGGCGACAATTTCTATATTGCCGATATGTTTGCGAACAAATATCGCATGGAGATAGACACCAACGGCAGCACCCTGTTCGGGCCTAGTCCGACCGAAGACCCAACTGCTAACCGGGTGAATGGTCTTGAGATTACGGCAGATGGTAGAATTCACCAGAGAATGTATTCCACCGGGAATCACGGGAATGAAGTGGGGATTGATGCAGTTAGCGGTGCCGATTTTTATTTTTATTCAGACAATGGGTCTAGGGTGATTGATGGGAATATTTATACGACTGCCGGAGTCACCTCTTACAACACCACCTCCGACCGCCGCCTGAAGGAGAATATCGCGCCGACCCGTTTCGGGCTGACCGACTTGATGAACATTGAGATCGTGGATTACAACTTCATCTCCGACGCAGCCAAGACCGTGAAAACCGGCGTGATCGCCCAGGACTTGCAGCCGGTGTATCCCGACGCCGTCACAGTGGGCGGCGACGACGCGCAGGCCCAGCCGTGGAGCGTGGATTACGGCAAGCTGACACCGCTGCTGGTGAAATCCGTCCAGGAGTTAAAAGCGGAGAACGACGCACTGAAAGCGCAAAACGCCGCCATCCTGCAACGGTTGGTAGCGTTGGAAGCCAAGCTGGGCAAGTAATGGCCGGCAGCAATTTCCCATGAGGCGATTATGAAAACATTACTCCCTAGACGGTGCCTGTGGCTGCTGCTGGCGGCAGCGGTGTTTGCAACGGTAAACGCATCCGCCATGCAAATTTTCGTCAAGACGCTGACAGGCAAAACCATCACGCTGGACGTGGAGCAAAGCGACTCCATTGAAAATGTGAAAGCCAAGATTCAGGACAAGGAAGGCATTCCGCCCGCACAGCAACGGCTGATCTTTGCCGGCAAACAATTGGAGGATGGCCGCACCTTGGCGGATTACAACATCCAGAAGGAATCCACCCTGCATTTGGTGTTGCGCTCGCTGGTCGCTGCCAGCCGTGGCGTGCTCGGTTCCGGCGGCGGCCCCGCCACCGCCGGGACTTATGCCCTGACGGATACCACGGGCCAGCCGGTCGTCGGCACGGCCAGTTCCGCCACCTATGCCGTGGCGGATGGCTTCTGGCCGGAACCGGGTGATGCGCCCGTGGCCGGCACGATGAACCTGAGCGTCAAGGCCGGCCAGACCGCCGGCTTGCCGCTGCTCAAACTGCTGCTCCTCGCCACCGATCCCAATGGCGAAACCTTGCGCGTGGCGGCGGTGGATACCGTCAGCACCAACGGCGGCGCGGTGGCGCTGGGGGCCAGCGTCATCAATTACACACCCGCCGACGGATTCAGCGGCGCAGACACGTTCAGCTATGTGTTGGCCGATACCGGCGGCGACACGGCTTCCGGCATCGTCACTGTGACGGTCGTGCCCAACACGAGTTCCGGCGGCAGCTACAATCAACTGGCCGTCGAGCCGATAGGCAGCGATGTGCGGCTGTCGTATCTGGGCATTCCCGGCACGAACTACGCGCTGGAAGTCACGCACGACCTGACCCCGCCAATCACTTGGACGCCCGTGGTGACCAATGTGGCGGCGGCCAACGGCCTGCTAGTATTCACCAACACGCCCACTGGCGGACAAAGTTTCTACCGCACGCGGTATGTGCCGTGAGTTGACACTGGATTCATTCGACTATGAAAACATATTTGATCTTGATGCTCACAGCGGCGGCCTTCGTCGTTTCTGCGCAAACGCAACAGTTGACGACGAATTGGACGGGCGGCTTCGTCAACAACGGCGTAGTGCCGGATAATGATTTAAGTGGACTGACGATCACCGAAACAGCGACGGGCTGGAGCGGCTCGATCAACAATCTATCCGTGACGCTCAATCTCAGCGGCGGCTGGAACGGGGATATTTACGCGTATCTCTACCACAACGGCGTGATGAGTGTGTTGCTCAACCAGGTCGGCACACCCGCCAACAGCGGCTTGGGCTACGGCGACAGCGGTTTCAACGTGACATTGAGCGACACCGCCG
>Ga0182030_10006654_pt1 | contig 24301 bp, 21 predicted proteins | sample 812S3MmetaG_FD_121299 | JGI IMG/M metagenome (GOLD analysis project Ga0182030, IMG submission 121299) | Permafrost microbial communities from Stordalen Mire, Sweden - 812S3M metaG (Illumina Assembly) | ecosystem: Environmental > Terrestrial > Soil > Wetlands > Permafrost | place: Sweden...
CTGCCTTCGACGGCGGATTTCGATGGGTTGATCATCATGGGAGGGCCTATGAGCATTCACGACGAAGATATGTACCCCTGGCTGCGGGCTGAAAAAGCGCTGATCGAAGCGGCCATTCGGGAGGGGAAAAAGGTGCTGGGTATTTGCCTGGGCGCGCAGCTGATCGCTGCCGTTTCGGCGGCGCGGGTCTATCCGAATCCGCAAAAGGAGATCGGTTTCTGGCCGGTGCAGTGGACGGAGGCCGGGAAGGTGATGCAGCGATGGGGGACAGAGGAGGTCTTTTTTCACTGGCATGGAGAGACTTTCGACCTTCCGGCCGGTGCTTTGCTGCTGGCCTCGACAACGGCCTGTGTTAACCAGGCCTTTCTGCTGGGGGACAAGGTCCTGGGGGTGCAGTTCCACCCGGAGGTAACGCCGGAGATCATCCGGGCGATGATCGCGCATGAGGGGCATGAGCTGGTGGATGCCGCATATATCCAGACAGCGGTAAAGATGCTGGAGGGGGCGGGGAGAACTGGCGGCATTTCATTTCTAACTAATTGGTTATGAGCTATTCAAGTATTGTTGGTTCTCTCGGCGTCACGCTGCTACTGACAGCTTATCTGCTGCATCTTTTCCGGCTGATCCCCCAGGGAAAGCTGTATATCCTGCTGAATATTATTGGCGCCGGGCTATCCTGCTATGCGTCGGTCCTGATCCATTACTGGCCTTTTTTCATCCTGGAGGGGTGCTGGTGCCTGGTTAGCTTGGTTGGGCTTTGGCCGGCGAGGCCCCGATCGGGACTGAGAAAAAAGAGCGTTCCGGTGGCATAAATGCCTGTTTTGTGTGTATATTTGGCCATGGCCCTTAAAGGCCAGCGAAAAGAGGTGTATCCGACCGGGCCGGTAAGCAGGGTGATTAAGCGGAAAGGGATCATGGCCGTTCGAACAACGTTATCTTGCATCCAATAGAATATATCTTGCCTAATGGCTTTGCATGATTAGTAGCATCCTTCTGCCGATGCGGTCTCCCCTTCTTTTTGCCGAACAGATCACGGTTTAGTGCAAAGTTCACTATTATTAACAATCTTAAAATCATTTGGGATATGGGGTGTAGCAATTGTGGAACATCCAAGGGGGGCAAACCGTCCGGTTGCAAGAGCAACGGCGGGTGCAGCACCGGTGGATGCAACCGGCTGAATGTGCATGACTGGCTAGCCAACCTGCCGTTCAGCGATCCGGAGAGCGGCTGTAGGGTCGTCGAAGTAAGCTTTAACCAGGGCAGCAGAAAGGATTATTATCGGAATTCAACAACGCAGCTGTTCGAGAAGGGCGATATGGTCAGCGTGGAAGGCGTCAGCGGCTTCGACGTCGGCGAAGTGACCCTGATGGGCGAAATGGTCCGGCTGCAGTTGAAGAAAAAAGGGATCGAAGAAAGAAACCCGGAAATAAAGAGAATATTGCGCAGGGCCACTGACAAGGACGTGGAAATCATGCAGCAAAATAAGGCCCGGGAGAGGGATGCGCTGATCCGGTCGAGGGCTATCGCGCGGCAGCTGAAGCTGGACATGAAAATGAGCGAGGTGGAGATCCAGGCCGACGGAAGAAAAGCGACTTTTTTCTATATAGCCGATGACCGGGTGGATTTCCGGGAGCTGATCAAGCTGTATGCCGGGGAATTCCGGTTGAAGGTGGAGATGCGGCAGATCGGCGCCCGGCAGGAAGCAGCCAAAGTCGGCGGTATCGGGAGCTGCGGCCGGGAACTTTGCTGTAGCACCTGGCTCAGTGATTTCAAATCGGTCAATACGACGGCAGCCCGGTACCAAAACCTATCGATCAACCAGAGTAAACTGAGTGGCCAGTGTGGCAGGCTCAAGTGCTGTTTGAACTATGAGCTGGACACGTACCTGGATGCGCTGCAGAATTTTCCCGACAATGCGGAGTCCCTGCAGGTTGCCAAAGGAACGGCGAGCCTGATCAAAAAAGATATTTTCAAAAACCTGATGTGGTATGTGCTGCCGGACAGTAACAAGCAGTACCCTCTTACCATCGAGCGGGTGCGGACGATCCGGCAGATGAATATGCAAAATGTAGTCGCCGACGACCTGGGGCCAGTCGAAGTGAATACAGGGAAACCAAAAGAGGAGACGGAAACCGGGTATGTCGACCTTGTCGGCCAGATCAGCCTGCAAACGCTGGAAAAAGCAGACCGGAAAAAAAGGCATGGTCACAAGCATGGAGGCAGGGACGGTGGCTCCCAGCAGGGAAGGGGCGATGGCGGCTCCCAGCAAGGAAGGGACGGCGGACAAGGAAATGTAGGCCGCCCGATATCCAGGGAAGGCGGACAGGGGAATTCCGGCGGCCGGCCGCCGGCAAGGGATGGTGCGGGACGGGATAATAACCCGGATAATAATAAGGAGCCCAAAAAGGACGGACCGCCTTCAACGCCGCCGCCGCCAGGACGACACCGGCGCAGATAGGATGAGTAATGTTAAATCCGGCAGTGATGAGTCAACCGGGTAAAGGATCGTTTGTTATTCATTTGTACAATTCATAATTTTACGCTCTTAAAACTCTAATGCTATGGCACTTTTCAATTCAAGTAACCCTACCCTTTCGGAAAAGATATTCAGCAAGTCGCTGGATCAGTCGACCACGGAGGTTATGACGGTGCGCGGAACGATGCAAAAATTCGGCTTTCTTATGTTGCTGGTATTTGCCGGCGCCGCTTATACCTGGAAATTATATTATTCCTTCAAGGTCCCCACGATGATGACCTTGTTTTATATCGGGATGTTCGGCGGGATGATCTGCGCCTTTGCCACCATTTTCGTACCCCGTCTGGCCAAATACCTGTCACCTGCCTATGCCCTGCTGGAGGGCTTCTTATTAGGCGGACTGTCGGCTATCATCAACGAATCTTTCAAGAAGAGTTATCCGAATATCATCATGGAGGCTGTATTGCTGACCTTCGGGGTGGCGTTCGCCGTCTTCTTGCTGTACAATTTCAGGATTATCCAGGCTACGAATAAGTTCAAGGCGGTTATCACCTCATCGATATTTGGGATCATGATCTTTTACGTGGTGGATATGGTGCTGGGATTCTTCGGCGTCAATATCCCCTTTATGCAATTCGGAAATAACAGTATCATCGGGATCGGAGTGAGCCTGTTTGTGGTCGTTATCGCGGCCCTGAGCCTGGTGCTGAACTTCGATCAGATCGAAACAGGCGAGAAGATGGGTGCGCCGAAATATATGGAATGGTATGGCGCCTTTGGCCTGCTGGTCACACTGGTTTGGTTGTATCTTGAAATCCTGCGGTTGTTGAGCAGGTTTTCGAGTAATAAATAGTTTCGGCCTTTGCCGACAAGAAAAAGTCCCGCGCTAGCCGGGACTTTTTCATTTATAGCCTACCTGTTCGCTAAAACCCATCGCCGTCCAGCTTTTCTATTTCATGATTGTTAGGCATGGCTTGACAATTTTATATTCATGAAGATAATAAGCGGTCCGGTTAGAACCAACTCCGCACCCAGGTTTCATTAGCTCCCTGCCTGTTCAGCAATCTTCTTCGTCTGCGGCCTACTTCAACCGAATGCCGGATGATGCTGATGAACATCAGCAGCAGGAAAATAATCGTGAACGGCGGAATACCCAGGAACGAGACCCATTTCCCGCCCCAATGACGACGCATCGGGCGTCTGAGCCGTTCAGAGATCAGGTACATGCTGGGCACCATGAACAGCGTCATGAAGAAGGCGAAGGCCAGACCGAAGATAATGGTCCAGGACAGGGGCTTCCAGAAGACTGCATTGTCGCCGCCGAAATAAATATGCGGACTGAAATCGGAAAAGAGGGTGACGAAGTTGATATTGAACCCGACGGCCAGCGGTACCAGGGCGAGGATGGCCGCCAGCGCAGTCAGCAGTACGGGGATGATACGGGTCTTGCCGGCCTCTATGGCTGCGTCGCGGGTCTTCATGCCGCGGGCACGTAGTTCATCGGTGAACTCGATCACGAGGATACCATTCTTGACGACGATACCGGCGAGGCCCACGATACCGAGGCCGGTCATGATGACGGATACTTCCATTTTGGTAATGGCGAATCCGAGGATAACGCCAATGACACTGAACAGTATCTCGGTCAGGATAATGACAGGCTTGCTGATGGAATTGAACTGAAGGACAAGAATGATCAGGATCGTCGCCAGAGCAATGACCAGAGCTTTACCCAGGAATGCGCCGGTCTCTGCCTGTTGTGCACCTTCGCCTGTCTGGGTGATGGTGACATCATCCGGCTTTTTCTTGAAGTCAGCGATGGATTTGGTGAGCAGCTGATTGACGGCTGTGGGTGTATATCCATTGAGTACGTTGGACTTCAGGGTTATGACCCGCTTCTGGTTCTTGCGTTTGACGCTGCCGAGGGTGCTGGTGTAATCCACCTTGACCAGGGAACTGATGGGCACATTCCTGATGGCGCCGCCGGAGGCGATATCGCGGAAGGTAACGTTCATGTTCAGGAGTTCGGTGAGGCTCTTGCGTTGTGATTCGAGGTTGCGGATGTAGATCTTGTATTCATCCTTGCCTTCCTTGATCTTGGAAGATTCCAGTCCGAAGAGGGCGGTGCGCAGCTCCTGCCCGATCTGTGAGGAGTTGATGCCTTCCGTCATGGCCCTTTGCCTGTCGACGGTGAGGGTGATCTCGGGATTGGTGAGGTCAATATCCATCTTGAGCTCTTCCACACCAGGTGTCTGGATGGAGTCGAGGTAGTTTTTCAGCGAGACGGCCGTTTTGATCAGGTCGTCGAAGTTATCACTGGCGACTTCAATGTTGACAGGCGGGTCCGTCGGAGGTCCGTTCTGTTCCTGGTCGACAGCAATCTCAGCGCCCGGGATACCCTTCATCACATGGCGGATGGAGTCAAGATAGAGTGAGGTCGATACGCCGTGACGTTTGGCGAATTCAACGAATGAAACCTGGATACGGCCAAGCTCGGGGTGTGTACTCTGGTCGCCGCTGGTAGGGTCGTTGGCGCCGACGGCAACGTTAGCAATAACGCTCTCCACTACTGGGTTGGCCTTTGTTCCGTCACCCATTCCCAATACGTGATATACCCTGCCCTCGAGGACCCTGGTGACGGAATCGGTATAATCCACATTCGTGCCCACGGGCAGTTTCAGGTAGACGTAGATCTGGTTAGGATCGCCTTTCGGGAAGAATACCACCTGCACGTTCCGCATGCCGAAGAGAATGAAAGAAAAGATCAGCAACAGGAAGGTGCTGAACAAGAGCCATGCCGGACGCCAACCCTGGAGGGCCCAACGCAGCAGGCTTTCATAATGACCCATGATCCAGGGGAGAACCCTGTTCTGAAAGCCATGGATCATCCGGTCGAACAAGTAATTATTCAGGATAACCAGGATAACGATGAACAAGAGCAGGTTACCCAGGAAGGTAATGTGCGCGAGATCCAGGAAAACTCCGAAACCTACTGCGATCCAAAAACCAGGCTTCTTAAAGATAGCAGACCGGGAAGTTGTTCCGTCACCTTCGGGATGATTCATAAAATCCACCGCGAACACAGGGTTCATGATGAAAGCGACGACGAGGGAAGCTGCCAGGGTGAAGATCAACATGGCCGGCAGATAGACCATGAACTTACCGATGATACCGGGCCAGAAGAGCAGCGGGAAGAAGGGTGCCAGGGTCGTCAGCGTACCGGCGAATACGGGTACGAAGACCTCTCCGGCGGCCATCATGGCCGACGTGGGCGCACTTATCTTTCCCTTGCCCTGGGTGAAGATGCGGTGGGTGTTTTCGATCACCACGATCGCGTCGTCCACGATGATACCTAGTCCAAAGAGCAGGGCGAAGAGCACGATGAAGTTGAGGGTCACATGCGAGCCGATGACGAGGTCTGCTGCGGGCAAAAAGACAAAGGCGACGAACATGCTGAGGGGAACGGACAGCGCCACGAAGAAGGCATTGACCACTCCCATGAAGAACATCAGGATGATGAGCACCAGCATGAAGCCGATGACGATGGAATTGACGAGGTCGTTGAAAGAATTCCGGGTCTGGGTGCTCTGGTCGCCGGTGACGACGACATTGAGGTCTTTAGGCAGACCGGCTTTCATGTCCTCTACGGTCTTCTTGACATCATCGGATGTCTGAATGAGGTTCTCGCCCGAACGTTTGATGATATTGAGGGTGACGACATTCTTTCCGGCGAGGCGAGCATAGCTCTCCCGGTCCTTGATGGTATCTTTAATAGTGGCGATATCCTTCAGATACACGGGGTAGCCGCCGCTGGGGCTGCGGACGATGATCTGGGAGATGTCCTGCGCCGTATGGAACTGGCCTTTCAACTGCAGGTTGCGTTTCATATTGCCGACGTCGAGCAGGCCGCCGGAGATGTCGAGGTTCTCTCCTTTCACGGCATTGTCGATATCGGTGAACGTGATGTTAGAGCTCCGCATCTTGTAATTGTCCACGTCGATCTGGAATTCCCGTTCGGGGGCGCCGACGATATCCACGCGGTTGAGTTCGGGCAGGTCTTCGAGACGGTCCTTCATGTCATCGGCGAACTTTTTCAGGGTTTGCTGATCATAGTTGCCGCTGATATTGACATACATGATGGGCTGGTCGGAGAAACTAACTTCCAGGGCGGTAGGCTGCTGTGTGAGGTCTGTGGGCAGATCCTGCTTAGATTTATCGACAGCGTCCTTGACTTTCTGCAGGGCGACGTCGGTCTGCACGTCCGTTTCGAATTCCACGACGATAGCGGAATAGTCCTGCTGGGAAGTGCTGGTGAACTTATTGATCTTGGCACCGGTGATAGCCTTGAACTGTTTTTCTATCGGGCGGGTAACCAGGTTCTCCATGTCCTTAGGAGAGTTGCCGGTGTAGATCGTGGAGACGTAGATCGTCGGGATTACGATGTCCGGGAACTGTTCTTTGGGCAGCGTCATGAACTGATAGACCCCGATGCCGCTGACGACGAGCATCAGCAGGTAGATGGCCGTCTTATTTTTGATACTCCAGGTTGTGGGCCCGAACTGCTTGAATTTATCGGAAAGATATTCTAAAGCGCTCATACAGTGTTTTTTCGATTATTAAGGAAGACCGGTGCGTCGCCCGGAAAGTCCGGGAAACTGCGCCGGGCAAGGCGCAGCTACGACTACTGGGTCGTGAGGAGCTGTCCTTCGTAGAGGCCCTGGTAACCGTCGGTGATCAATTGATCGCCGGGCTGCAGGCCACCGGTGACTTCTACCTTATCCGCATAGGTCTGGCCGATAGTGATGGTCTTTTTATGGGCGACGATCTTGCCTTTATCGTTAACTCCGAGCATGACATATTTCCCGGTCTCGTCGGATTCCACGGTATTGATCGGGATGGTCAGGACGTTGGAAGCGGTATAGTCCTGGAGCTTGACGATAGCGACCTGGTTGGCGCGAATGTCCGAGCTGTTGGGGATGTGGATCTCCACCTGGAAGGCGCGGTTGGCAGTGCTGATGACCTGGCCGGCGATGTGGACGGATCCGACGATCATCTTGCCATTCAGGCCGGGGAAGGCAATCTTGACGGGGGTGCCGACCCTGATACGCTCCTGGTAGATTTCAGGGACCTGAACGACGACCTTGAGATTATCGGTATTGACGATCTGCAACGCCTGGCTGCCGGGGGCAAAGCTTTCACCCACCTTAATGGTCAGGGAGTTCACGGTGCCGGGGATATCGGCGTAGACGTTGGTAAAGTCCAGCTGTTCCTGGTCGATCTTCAGTTTGGCTTCGGCCTGGTCGACCTGGTTCTTCGCATTGACCAGGTCAACTTCGGTGCCGATCTTTTCATCCCAGAGGTTCTTGCGGCGCTGGTAAAGGTCCTTTGCATAGGCGATCTGCGTCTGGTCGCTGGTGATGGTCTGGCGTTGAACGGCATCGTCCATTTTGATCAGCAGCTGACCCTGTTTGACATGGTCGCCTTGTTTGATATATACTTCCCTGACCACGCCACCGGTGCCGCGGGGAGAGATATAAGATGTATTCACGGCCTCTACATCCCCCTGCAGGTCTATATAGTGCGTGAAGGCCGTCGGGGCCAGGGCGGTGAGGGCAACCAGCTTAGCTTTTTCCGCGATTGCGGCAGAGGGATCTGCCTTATCGATCTCCGTCTGCAGGGTAGCGATCTGTTGGGTCAGTTTATCCTGCTGCTCTTTCAGGCTCGTCAGCTGCGCCTTTTTCCCCTGCAGGGAATCGTCCTTCTGTACGGTGCCGCTGCCGCAGGAAGCCAGCAGCAGGGAAGAACCGAGAACAACAGTCAGTAATTTATGCATAACAATGAGTTTTTAATTTTTGGGTAGTTTGGTTAGCTTATAGTTTGCCGATGGCGTTGAGGTAATCGACCCTCGCAATGATCGCATTATATAAGGCATTGAAATAATTGGCCTGCGCAGTTCGCTGGTCCGCCAGTGCCGTTGTGATCTCTGTATTGGAGCCCAGTCCCTGTTCGAATTTTTTCCGGGTCTGCTCGTAGACCTTTTCGGACAGCTCCATATTTTTCTTCTGGTAGTCGAGGGTTGACAGGGCAGCGGCGAACTGCAACTGCGACTGTCTGACATCATTGTCGATGCGGATCTTCAGGGAGTCCATATTGTTCTCGGTCTGCCGCATCTGCAGTTTGGCCTGCTGGATATTGGCATCCTTATAGAAGCCGTCGAAAATGGGAATATTGATATTGAGCTGTACATAGGAAGAAGGGAACCAGCTTTGCTTCTGTCCCAGGTCGAAATCATTGGTGTATTGATTCTGCGAATAATTGCCCGTGAGGGAAGCCGTGGGGATATATGCCTTTTTATACCGTTTGACGTTGTACTCGTTGAGGGTATGGTTGATCTCCAGCAGCTGGAAGTCGCGGCGGTCGGCATACCGGTAATCATCAGTGAGGGCGGCGTCGCGGATCATCTCGTAGGTGAGGGTATCGGTCAGGCGTAAAGAATCGCGGACGGGCATTCCCATAAGCACTTTGAGGCCGAGGTAGCCGTTGTCGATATTGAATTGGAGGTTGATCTTATCGGATTGGAGGTTGGCGAGCTGCACGGTGGATTTGTCGACATCCAGCTGTTCGGCGAAACCGTTCTTGAACATTTCCGACGAGCTATGGAGCAACGCCTGTTGGTTGTCGATGTTGGCCTCTACCTGGTCCATCTGGCTTTTGGCGATCAGCAACTGGTAATATACCTTATAGATATTGGCGCGGAGCATCTGCTCGGTTACTTCTCTCCTTTTCTGGTAGAACTGGAGTGAAGCTGTCCGTGCCTGGAGGCCTACGAAGACCTGGCCGTTGAACAGTACCTGGGTGAGGGTGACGCCACCGCTTGTATTATATTGGGTACCGAATTTCAGCGGGAGGAAGGTACCGGCAGGCTGGCCGACGAATTCACCGGGGATGAGGGTGGTCGGTATCTGGAGATAGTCCGTCAGTCCCAGGGAGGCGCTGATCTGCGGGAGGGCCTGGGATGTCGTGGCCCTGTTGCTTTGCTGCTGGATCTGGTAATCGAGCAGGGCGTTCTTGACGATGACGCTGTTTTTCGCGGCAAAATCGATGGCCTGGGGGAGGGAAAATTCATGCAAGGCGGGTTCGGATTGGTTTTGCGCCGGAGCGGCTGCCGGTGAAGACTGCTGCGCCCACGCGGCCGAGGCCAGCAGGAGGCAGGTTGCGGCCAGACGGATCTGTCGCCAGGCTTGCAGAATGCCCGGCCAATGGCTACGAGAGGAGGTGCCTTGCTCGCTTTGCGGGTAGCGCTTCGAATGGCCTCGGGAATGGCTTCGCGATGCAATTCGTCCTTCTTTAAACTTTCTGTTCATGAGATAATTTTTGGGTTCGTTCTGCAGTGTATTTTTCGATCAGTGACTTCCCGGCGGGGGAAACGACCGAATGCAGGAAAATCATTGACAATTCGTAATTGACCTCTGAGATATTATACCGGCTATGAGGGAAAACATCGGGGTTGAAGATCAGGAATGACGACTCGATCCGGGCCTTCGCCACGATATCCTTATTCAGGTCCCGGCGATAGAAGCCCGTCGAGATGCCCCATTCCAGGTTGTCCATGAGGATCAGGTAAAGAAAGCGATACTTGTACTCCCGCAGTTTTTGAAAGGCGCCGGGATGATGTTTTTCCATGTCATACAAGAGCAGCGGGTTCATATATTTCAGGATCTCGTCGAGGCCCTCCAACGCCAGGAACACCTGGTGGACAGGATCGGCCGCCTGCTCGCGGTATGTGTTGCATTCCAGCTCATTACGCTGGATTTCCTGTTCGATGACGGCGGATACCATATCGTCCTTATCGGTAAAGAACTGGTAGATGGTCTTTTTGGAAATGCCCAGCTGGGAAGCGATCTCATCCATCGTGATCGACCGGATGCCATAGCGGCTGAACAGGTCAGCGGCTTTCATCAATATTCTATCTTTTACTTCCATACATTTATTCACTTTGGCAGGGCAAAGCCCTGTCGCGTCACTTTGGCGGGCTTGCGCGTTGCCGGGTGCAAAACTAAGAAAACTTTCTACGTTGTCAAAGTTTCCATGGTTTTTTTGGCAATGATATACTTGTTTAACCCAAATATTTGTTTTACCTTTGGGTTACAATCTTCGAAAATGAGTATCAACAACGTAAAACAGTTAAGAGATTTCGATAGCTTCTTCGAATTAGTAAACTACTTTAACAGTGAGGAAAAATGCGTAGAATACTTAGCCACACTGCGTTGGAACGGGGTCATAGAATGTCCCTATTGCGCCAATGATACTTGCTATGTCCTTAACGGAGCTAATAAAAGATTCAAATGCGCTAAGTGCCGGAAGCAATTCAGCGTCCGGGTCGGCACCATCTTCGAAGATTCTAAGATTGAGCTTAGAAAGTGGTTTTTTGCTATTTACCTGTTCACAGCCCACAAAAAAGGCATTTCCTCCCACCAACTAGCTAAAGACATAAAAATCACTCAAAAGAGTGCTTGGTTCCTTCTTCAACGTATTCGGGAGGCATTCACCCATGATGAAGCTACTGACCTGTCAGGGGAAGTAGAAGTAGACGAAACCTACATCGGGGGCAAGGAGATCAACAAACATAAGTCCAAGCGCGAAAAGGGAGTAAAGAGGGTTAACAACAAGATACCGGTACTGGGGATTGTAGAAAGGGGCGGCAAGGTTTACGCGGTTCCGGTAAAAGACGCTAAGACACGCACCACCTACCCTATTATCAGCGATAAGGTAGCCCCCGGCACCAAGATATATACCGACGAACTGCCCGCCTACAAGTTCCTTAGACTTGATTACGCACATGATTACGTCCGGCATTCGGCTGATGAGTATGTACGGGGCGATGTTCATACCCAAAACATAGACAACTTTTGGAGCTTGTTGAAAAGGGGCATTTTCGGGATTTACCACCATGTCAGCCCCGAACATCTTCACCGGTACGTTAACGAATTCGCCTACAGGTACAACAACCGGAAAATGACCGATGGCTCTAGGTTTGACGTATATCTGGCTAATGCCACCAAGAAAATCACTTACCCCGAACTCATCAATAAGGCTAAAAAAGATTGAAAAAAGCTCAATTTGTTAACAACCCTTCGTTTTTGGTGGAAAAGTCTGTGAATATAATGGGGCAAAAAAATGAGTAGATTTGCTTTTCACCCGCCAGCAGGGCAGTAGCTGTGAACTACTAGCCCTGTACAATTACTTAGTGGTTATTAAGTGCTTTGGGAGCAACTTGTCTCGCAAATTTAATATTTTTTGCGAGAAACAAGTTTATTTTACTCAAAATTTTTTAGCCATGACAACCGAAGCCATCCAACAGCAAATTGAGGCCATTAAGAAGGCAAACGCTGAAGCCCGCCAGTCCCCGGAATCTGCCAAGAAGTTTTTAGTCGAAGCCGGTATAGTTAAATCAGAAACTGTAGGAGTTAAAAACATGGATTCTGCCGCTAATATAAAAAATAAGTAATAATCTGGCTTATCATCAACCTTTTCAAATCATAGGCTATCATAGTTGTGATCGGGAGTTGGGATTGCGCATATTGAAAGGAGAGGATCAACTAAGACAAAGCACCAATGCCTGGGATTGGCTTGGCCCCGGCATTTACTTTTGGGAACAAAACCCGGAAAAGGCCTTGGAATACGCTGAAAAATGTGCAGCAGGACAACAGAAATTTAGCGGTACTATCAAAAATCCCTTCGTTATCGGGGCAATTATTGAGTTGGGGAATTGCCTGAATTTAGTAGAGCCTAATTCATTGAGAATAGTAAAAGAGGCATACCATGAATTACTTGAAACTATGAAAGAAAGCGGAACAAAGATGCCTAAAAATAAAGAGGCTAACCGAAGGCTGGATTGCGCTGTAATCCAAAATATCCACGAATCAATTAAAAGATCAGGAACCTTAAAGCCCTATGATACCATAAGAAGCCCTTTTCACGAAGGGGTTAAAATCTACGAGGATTCAAATTTCACAGACGGGCTACATATTGAAATCTCCGTAAGGACACCGGAATTAATAAAGGGATATTTTCTTCCTAGGCCTATAGCCGAATACAACCCTTATCTACATCAAGATTTCGATAAGGTTGAATACCAAAAACTACATCCTGAAGAAAAGGACGGAAAGTAGGGGAGTAAATTTGGGATATGCGTAGTCAGGACACAAGCTGTCATACCTGATTTTCAGTGCCTGATTGGAAGAGAGTAGAATGTGTATTGTTTTGTTGCGACCTTAGGTGGAGAGCCAAATTCAAGAATGAATAACTTCGGAGCGGGAATTTCTTACGCGATTATTGTTTTGACTATAACATACACGCGTCCCGTACTCGTTTTCATTCATTATAATAATGAATTTGAAATTGCGCTTAAAATATTGACGAAATCCTAACCCCCTCGCTTTATGCAACGCTTTAGTTATCATTGCAACGAACTTTAAGGAGATAAAAAATGTGCAAATAGCAAAAAAGTTCTTACTAAAGAAGTAGTTATAGCATCTCTTTGTATACTCGTTTAGAATTACCCGCATTTCGGGGTGTGTAAATGTTTTCTCGAAATCCAAATAACTGGTTTGAGATGCGTTTTTTCTTGTTTTAAAAGTCATTAATGCGAGAACCCAAAAATTCATCTTCGGCAAGACAATTCCTGCCGTATTCAATCCTCTTTGAAGGTATTTAAATTGGTCGTCCGCAAACGAGACTTCCCCCTTTTGTGCCAGTAAATAAAGACTTGAATTAAGCTCGGTAAAACGATTTTCGAGCCTGAGCGTTTCGTTCTTTACGCGGAGGAAGTTAAAGTATTTGCCTAAGACCAATATCAGAGCAACACACGCTATGTACATCATGACTTCTTTGATTTTCCCGGTTGCTTAATTTTTGAGACCTGTTCTTGTAAGGCGCGGAGATCGTTTTCTAAGATATGAATTCTCTCGTCTTTCAGACGTATACGCTGGAATAAGTAAAAAATTGTGCCACCGCCTATTAAAATAACATAAACGATAACAAAAGTAGGCGATATGGCCGAATTTTTGAAGTTTTTTAACAAAATGAACGTGTCTATGAATTCTTGGAACTGCTGTTTTGTCCCATAAATCATTAGCAGGGTGAAAAAAGTCCCAGTTATTCCGAATTTTGATACTAAGTTGATAACGAGAGGTCCCCATCCATTCTGAGGGGGGGTCTGGGGTTTAGCAGCCATGAAGTTATAGTAGGGTTCTGCACGAAAATATGCGTAAATGTTGGTTAAAAATAGGGTGTTTTCACCCTTTCTTAATTAAAAGAAGTTCGTGGGGTTCTAGGTCTAAGGCTTCCGCCAGCTTTGCGATTGTAGTGAGAGATGGGTTAGTGATCCCGCGTTCGTATCTGTCTATCATAGCATGGTCAATATCCGCAAGAGCGGCGAGTTGCCTTAGGCTTAGTTTCTTCGCCTTTCTGTGTCTTTTAAGGTTATTTCCAAAGACAGTTAGTATTCTATGGTCATTCTTGCGGGCCATCCGGCAAGGTGCCGGAAAACCTTTAAAATATTGTAGTGTAAAATCACTACACTCTCGGATTTTTTACTACATTAGCATGCTAGGATAAGGTCTAAAGGTTAAGTGGCTCTGAATGCTGGGGGTGAGTTGACCCGGTTACGACCGGTAAGCATCCCTGGAATTTCGCCGGGTTTTGGTTACCCGGAACAGCAACGATCTTATAGTAGCAACTCTATTAGTACGTGAATCTTCATACCACCGGATTAAGCCCGGTGGTTTTTTTCATCTTCATTTTGTACATTCGTATTATGGCAAAAGCTAAGAAAACAAAGAAGAAAGATACCTCAATCAATCTCCCCAAAGAGGATATAAAAGTAGAGCCGGGGCAACTTACCTTTTTACCGGCACTTAAAAAGGTTATCAAAAAGAAGCCCTCTAAATAGAATCCCGATCTTACCACATTTTTTTGCCGACCAATAGACTTTCAATTTTATTAAAAATCTCTGATCCTGGGATTAACAACCCCTTATTCAAGGGTAAATCTGTTGTAATGTAGATACATACAAGGGAATCTCTTTTTGTTAAGCTATCACTATAGGTGATTTTAGAGCAAAAGAAGTACTTCTCATCTTGTTTGGCTGGTATTCTACTAAGTCGTTTAAAAGGGAAATTCGCAGTAACCAATTGGTGGCCACCAAGTTTATAATATTTATTAAACGCAGAGGGGAAAGGCCCCGCAGACAGGATAAGATTTCCTTGAATTTCGGCAACACTTACGGAAATATCTTTAAAATTGAATGCCGCCCCCTCTCCACTGTTATAAAGGGTTAAATCTAATGATAGGCTATCGGAAGAAATTTCACGAATAATCGGATTTGCTTGGCCAACCGGAGGAGCATAAATTTCCACCAAAGACCCTTTCTTGGTCATTTTATCAGCGGGAAATGGTTTTAGTAAGCCCTTAAATCCTGTATCCAGTTTCCTAGAAAGCCCCTGAATGGATTTGCCCATCCCGTCGAAACCGGAATCAATTTTAAGGCCAGTAGTATCCAATTTAAGACCCAAATCTTTGTGGGTCGCTGAGACCGTATCAATTATTTCTTTTTTGTCGGATTTGGCGCTTGTGTCTTTATTTAGGATATCAACTATTCCCCAAAATATAAACCCGCAGAATAGAAATAGCTCAAAAGAAAATTTCCACCAATTAGTTTTCTCTTTTAGGAATTCCAACAAGGCTAGATACCCGGAAAATAAACCTCCAAAAATAAAAACCATGATGGCCGGTGTTACACCCGTCATACTATTTTTCAAGTAAGATAGGCAATTATTGTAATATTTGGGTTATACAAGTATATCATTGCCGTTTTTTTTATCATTTGTAGCCTGCAGGGCGAATGACTAATTTTACTACCTAAACTGCTACTTCATGCCCTTCCGTCGGATACCTCGTAACCTTTTACGGCTGTTTTTGCAAGGGGTTATCGTCCTGGCGCCGATAACCATCACCATCTGGACGGTCATCAGCGTATTCTTCTGGATCGATAATATTCTGCCGAATATGCTGCATAACCTCTTTCCCAGCCTGGTAGGCATCGACCAATTCGGTCTGCCCAAGCGGATACCGGGGCTGGGGTTTGTTGTCTTTATCGGCATCGCCTTGTTTGTGGGGTATATCTCCCCTTCCTTTATCGTCAGCCGCCTGGTAGACCTGGCGGACAGGCTGCTGGAGCGGACGCCCGGCATCAAGTTCATTTACACCACGGTCAAGGATTTTTTCGAAGCGTTTGCGGGGAATAAGCGGAAGTTCGACAAGTCGGTGCTGGTGGCTATCGGGGCGCCGGATGTGTGGCAGGTTGGGTTCATTACACAGGAAGAACTGAAGGAGTTCGGGCTGGTGGAGTATGTGGCGGTGTATGTGCCGCAGGCGTATGCTTTTGCGGGGCATTTGTTCTTCGTCAAGCGGGATCGGGTGAGGATATTGACGGATATAAGCAGTGCCGATGCGATGAAATTCGCGATCTCGGGCGGCGTGACCGAGATCGAAGAGATAGGCGAGAGAACGTTCGAGAAGAGCCCGTTCGATGAAGAGGACGTTCGAGGGAACGGCCGATCTTAGAAGCGGCAGCTCCATGCGGGAGGATGGAGGAGTACCGGGCGAGCTTAGAAGCGGCAGCTCTGTGCGGGGGGTTGGCAGCGATAGCCGCGCGGATGGGCACACAAATTGACTTATATTTGCGGTTCATTTAAATTCTATATCAGTGATCTATAATTTCAATGGCGGCCCCAGCATTCTTCCCAAAGAGGTTTTTGAAGAAGCCAGCCGGGCCATTCTTGATTTTAATGGTACAGGGCTTTCCATTCTCGAGATCGGGCATCGTACGGCCATCTTCCAGGAAGTAGTAGACGAGGCCATGGCGACGGCCCGTGACCTGATGCAGCTGGACAGCGAGCATGAAATCCTCTTCCTGCACGGGGGGGCCTCCACGCAATTTTTCCAGGTGCCGATGAACCTGCTGAACGAAGACGCCACGGCGGCCTACCTGGACGGCGGCATATGGGGCAAGAAGGCCATCAAGGAGGCGAAATTATTCGGTAACGTGGAAGTGGTAGCCAGCTCGAAGGACAAGAACTATACCTATATCCCGAAAGGATACACGATACCGCCGGCAGCGGCCTATTTTCATTATACCACCAACAATACGGTCGAAGGAACGCAGATGCATGCTATCCCGGAGACGAACGTTCCGCTGGTAGCCGATATGAGCAGCGATATCCTGAGCCATGTGATGGACTTCAATCGGTTTGCACTCATTTATGCCGGGGCGCAGAAGAATATCGGTGCAGCCGGGGTGAACCTGGTGGTGGTACGCAAGGACATACTGGGCAAAGTGCGACGCCCGCTGCCTTCCATGATGGACTACCGTCAGCATATCGAGGCGGGATCGCTGCTGAATACGCCGCCGGTCTTTGCCATTTACGTTTGCATGCTGACCTTGCGCTGGCTGAAACAGCAAGGGGGCATCCCCGCTATCGAGCGGATCAACGACCGGAAAGCGGCGTTGCTGTATCAAACGCTGGACAGTCTGCCGGTGTTCCGGCCTACGGTAGCCAAAGAGGACCGGAGCAAGATGAATGTCGTGTTCGTCATGGATGATCCGGAACTGGAAAAAGCCTTTCTCGCCACCTGTAAGGAACACGGAATGGTGGGCGTAAAGGGACATCGCAGCGTCGGGGGGTTCAGGGTATCGCTCTACAATGCCCTTCCCCTGCAGAGCGTGGAAGTACTGACAGAGCTCATGAATGATTTCGCACACACAAAAGCATAACTTACATGTCTACGATTGTCCCTTTCCAGGCTTTGCGGCCTGTCCCGGATGTAGCGAGCCTGGTAGCCTCCCGACCTTATGATGTCCTGGACAGCCGGGAAGCACGGGAGGAAGCCGCCGACAATCCCTATTCCTTTCTTCACATCACCAAATCGGAGATCGACCTGCCGCTGAATATAGATGTCCATTCCCAGGAAGTCTATGACAAAGCGAAAGAAAACCTGCAGTCCTTCATCGAAAAGGGCATCCTGGTGGAAGAAGACAAGCCCTGTTATTATATCTACCGGCTGATCATGAACGGACGGCACCAGACGGGTCTGGTGGCAGGCAGCTCGGTGGACGATTACGAAAACGGGATCATTAAAAAGCATGAGCTGACGCGTCCCGAGAAAGAAAACGACCGGATCAATCACATGAAGACGATCAGGGCGCAGACGGGCAACGTATTCCTGGCCTACAGGAGCGTAGGGGCGATCGACGGGCTGATCGAAGAGTGGAAGACGAAGCATGCCCCGCTGTATGACTTTACGGCGGCAGACGGCATCAGCCATACGATATGGAGAGTAGACGATGACCAAACGATTGCCGCTATCAGCCATCTTTTCGCGACGGAGGTACCGGCCACGTATATTGCCGACGGCCATCACCGGGCTGCATCGGCCGCCAAAGTCAGGCATGCGCTGGGAGCCGGCGCATCCAGTGCCGCCGGGTATTTTCTCACGACTCTTTTCCCCTCCTCGCAGTTACACATCCTGGATTATAACCGGCTGGTGCATGATCTCAACGGTCACAGCGTGGAAGGACTGCTGGACGGACTGCAAAAGGATTTCTTCGTCGGGAAGGTAGACAAAGCCTTTTCGCCTGGGGCGTTGCATGAGTTCGGCATGTATATCGATGGCGGCTGGTATAAGCTGGTGGCCAAAGAAGCCAGCTATTCGACCGATCCGATCGGTATTCTGGATGTCACCATCCTGCAGAAAAATGTGCTGGACAAATTACTGGCGATCAAAGATCCGCGGACGGACAAACGCATTGAATTTGTCGGCGGCATCCGCGGACTGGCGGAACTGGAAAAAAGGGTGGACAGCGGGGAAATGAAGGTTGCCTTCAGTCTTTACCCGATTAGCATCCAACAGTTGTTCGATATAGCGGACAGCGGTCAGGTCATGCCGCCGAAAAGCACGTGGTTCGAGCCTAAATTGCGCGACGGGCTACTGACGCATTTCATCTGAAAACTTCAAAAATCAATCGCATGAACAGGATCTGCCTTTTTCTCGTCTTCCTGACCCTTACTCAGCCGGCTGCCTTTTCGCAAACAACCGATACAAAAACGCCACAGGAAACGGCCAGGGCCTTTACGCGGCAAGGGGACTACAGCAATGCACTGGTGGTGCTGAACGAGGGATTGAAAAAAGATCCGCAGAACATGGAACTGCAGAAGGACATCGCCTTCAACTATTACATGGAAAAGGAGTATGACCAGGGGATCGCGATGGCCAAAACGATCATCGAAAGGCCGGATGCGGATGTGACCTCTTACCAGATCCTGGCCATGATCTATAAAGCTATCGGGGACCTGAAAGAATGTGAAAAGCTGTACAAGGCGGGCATGAAACGTTATCCCCGGAGCGGCGTTCTCTACAATGAATTTGGCGAGATGATGTGGGCCAAGCAATATAATGATGAGGCTATCAAAGCATTCGAGAAGGGCATCGAGATCGATCCGAACTATTCGGGCAATTATTATAATGCCGCCCGGTATTATTTTGACACGAAGGATAAGATCTGGGGGCTGTTGTACGGTGAAATCTTCTTAAACCTGGAAAGCTACAGCAAACGAACGGCAGAAATAAAAGAACTGCTTTTAGAAGCCTACAAGAAGCTCTTTACCGATGCCAACATGGGAAAGAACCAGGATACAAAAAGCCCATTTATAGGGGCTTATATGAATATCATCAACCAGCTGGGATTTGCCGTTGCGGGGGGCATTACGACGGAGTCGCTGACAGTACTACGCACCAAATTCATTATCAATTGGTTCCAGACATATCCCGCTAATTTCCCCTTTCGCCTGTTCGATTACCAGCGTCAGCTGCTGAAGAACGGCATGTTCGATGCCTATAACCAGTGGTTGTTCGGCGCGACGGAGAACCTGACGGTATTCCAGACCTGGAGTACGGCACACAGCGATGAATATTCGCGTTTTATCGATTTTCAAAAGGGCAGGATCTTTAAGCTGCCGGAAGGGCAGTATTACCAGGTGGCGGTGAAATAGGCCCCTGGTTGGCGGTTCCTCGATTTTTCACTAATTTGATGGCGGATACGGGCATCGCCTGCCTCCTTCGCTGAGGCCCGGGCCGGTGAAGCTGATGGCTTTTGGCGCTGATCCTTTAAACAATGACTATGACTGAACCTAAACGGTTATTCGATTGCTTGTCGATGCACGTGAATAAAGAACCCCTGCCGGATATGCTATGCGGGAAGGAGAACGGCAAATGGAAGTCCTATTCCAGTAAAGAAGTAGCCGATACCATTTATAAATTAAGCGCAGGCCTGCTGCGGTCACGCATTTCCGGCGAGGACCGGACGGTAGAAGGGACAGACAAGGTGGCGATCGTGTCGAAAAACCGCCCGGAGTGGATCATGCTGGACCTGGCGGTGCAGCAGACGGGCGCCGTCCTGGCACCGATCTACCCGACGATATCGGTGGGTGAACTCGAATTCATCCTCAACGACGCCCAGGTAAAGGCCATCTTCGTCAACGATGCAGAGCTTTTTCACAAGGTGCTGAGCATCCGTGACCGGGTACCCAGCCTGAAGGACATCTATACCTTCGAACATGTCGAGCACGCCCGGCACTGGAAAGAGCTGTTGGTCGCCCCCACGCCCGAAGAGGCGGAGCGGCTGGCGCGCATCCGGGAAACGATCGGGGAAAAGGAGCTGGCGACGATCATTTATACGTCCGGCACGACGGGCACTCCCAAGGGGGTGATGCTGTCGCATGAAAATATCATCAGCAATGTGAAGGCCTGTATCCCCTGTCTGCCACGGGGTGTCGACCGGGTGCTGAGCTTTCTGCCGCTCAATCATATTTACGAGCGGATGCTGACCTACCTCTATCTGTACAATAACAGCCCGATCTACTATGCCGAGAGCATGGACACTATCGGGGAGAACCTGAAGGAGGTGAAACCGGCGATGTTCGTCACGGTGCCGCGCCTGCTGGAGAAAGTTTACGACCGGATCATGTCGAAAGGAGCGGAGCTGAAAGGGGCGAAGAAAAAGCTGTTCTTCTGGGCGCACGGACTTGCGGCGCGCTATGAGATCAACCGGCCGATGGGGGCTTGGTACAACCTGCAATTGTCGCTGGCCAATAAGTTGATCTTCAGCAAATGGCGGGAGGCGCTGGGCAATAATATCGTAGCCATCGCGAGCGGCGGCGCGGCCTGCCAGGTCAGGCTGATCCGGATCTTCACGGCGGCGAAGATCCCCATCCTGGAGGGATACGGTCTCACGGAGACTTCACCGGTGATCAGTGTCAACCGGATGGAGCTGGAAAACCGCGCCTTCGGGACGGTAGGTCCGCTGGTGCCGGGGGTAGAGGTCAAATTAGCCGACGACGGCGAGATCCTCTGCAAAAGCCCTGGTGTAATGATGGGTTACTACAAGCGTCCTGACCTAACGGCCGAAGCGATTACCGACGGCTGGTTCCATACAGGGGATATCGGCGTCTTTACCGAGGGCAGATTCCTGAAAATTACTGACCGTAAAAAAGAGCTATTCAAGACGAGCGGCGGGAAATACGTCGCCCCGCTGGCGATCGAAAGCAAATTAAAGGAGTCCCCCTTTATTGAGCAGATCATGATCGTCGGACCGGAACGGAAATTCGTCGGCGCCCTGATCGTGCCGGCCTTCCAGCACCTGAAGCAATGGTGCAGCCAGCATGGCATTGCTGCCAGCTCTAACGAGGAGATCGTCGCCGATAAAAAGGTGCACGCCTTCTATGAGGAGATCGTAGAAAGCTATAATAAGTATTTTAGTCATACGGAGCAGATCAAGAAGTTCGAGTTGCTGCCGCAGGAATGGACCATCGAGACGGGCGAGATGACGCCTAAGCTAAGTCTGCGCCGGAAGGTGGTGACGGAAAAGTTCCATGATCGGATCGAACATATCTATTCAGGCAAGTCGTATGCATAAGCGGGTGCGGGATGGGTCATTTCCCGCTGAACTTCAGGAAGGACCATTTGCCGTTGCCAACGACCAGGAACAGGATCAGGAGGAGCAGCACGATGATGGGCATGGCCAATGCCGAAAAGGGCCTGTACAGGTCGCTTTTGACGAAGAAGATCGCACCCAGCAGGATGGGGATCTGGATCAGGCAGGCGAAGCGGGTCAGGGCGCCGAGGATGAGCAGGATACCGCCGAGGATATGAGCAAAGGCGATATAATTGCTCATGAGCATGGAGGTGAAGGAGCCAAAGGACATGCGGTTGGTGATGAGGTCGAGCATCGTTCCCATATTCATCAGGAAGTCGACCCCCTTATAACAAAGAAAGGCTCCCAGGGCAATCCTGACCAAATCGAGCCATTGGGGATGATGGGCATCGCCCCAGTGTTCAACGCGTTGTACGAGATTCATATGGCATCGTTTAAGTGAATAAAAGAACTTCCTCTTAAATATACGAAAAAAAAGTAAATTGGCGAAACGTCAGCGCTATATGAAACTCAGCGCCGGTACATTCCTGCTTATCCTGCTGTTGTGGGGGTCTCTTCCGGGCTGTCACCGGCGATCTTCCAATGCCGGCATGGTGGCTTTGCTGAGCGCCATGCGCGACAGTGAATCTGTTGCACAGAATCCCTTTTATCCCGAGGGCGGTATCCGCCAGTACGATTCCATCCTGCAACACTCTGCAGGCATCCGAAATCGGCTGATGGCGCTGACCTTCAAAGCGGACCTGTTGCTGAAACTTGGCCGGGAACAGCAGGCCATAGCCGCATTGGACACGGTGGTGGGAACTGCTACTGAGCCGGCGGTCCGGCGGCTGGCGCTGAAAATGATGGCTATCGGTTATATGCGCATCGGGGAACGGTCCAACTGTATCAATAACCATAATGCCGAATCCTGCGAATTCCCCATCCGCGGCAACGGCATTCATTCGAATATCACCGGCTCATCGAAAGCCATTGAAATATACCAGACCTTACTGCGGGAGGATTCTACGGACCTTGCGGCGAGATGGCTGCTGAATATCGCCTATATGACGATCGGGGCATACCCGGGCAAAGTGCCTGCCGCCTGGCTGATCAAGGGCCTGGACGCCGACACCGCCGGCACAATCAAACCCTTCCAGGAGCTGGCGGGAAATACCGGGCTGGATGTCAATAGTATGGCCGGAGGCAGCCTGGTGGAGGATATGGACAACGATGGTCTGCTGGATGTCGTCACCAGCAGCTGGGGCCTGGAGGAGGGCATGAAGTACCGGAAGAACAACGGCAACGGGACTTTCACCAATCTTTCGGCGCCGTCGGGGCTGAAGGATATTACGGGGGGATTGAATATCATGCAGACGGACTATAATAACGACGGGTTAAAGGATATTTTTGTCCTGCGGGGCGCCTGGAAAGGAGCCTATGGCCGAGAGCCGGTATCGCTGTTGCGCAATAACGGGGACGGGACCTTTACGGATGTCACCGAAGAAAGCGGACTGCTGCGGCTGCATCCTACGCAGACTGCGGTCTGGGCGGATTTTAACAATGACGGATGGCTGGATGTATTCATCGGCGCAGAAAGTTCGGGCGGCAATGTCTATCCCTGTGAACTTTTTTTGAACAATAAGAACGGCACCTTTACGGAATGCGCCCTGCCTGCGGGCTGCCAGGTTGTCGATTTCGTGAAAGGGGTCACAGCGGCCGATTATAACAATGATGGGTGGCCGGACCTTTTTATTTCTTCGCTGACAGGGGAAAAAAGATTGCTGCGGAATGACGGTGTTCGTGACGGGATGGTCCACTTCACCGATGTGTCAGCAGCCGCAGGACTGGCGGCGGATCATTCACCTACCTTCACTACCTGGTTCTTCGATTATAACAATGATGGGTGGCCGGATATCATGATCGCCAACTGTGAGAACTATAAATCTCTGGCACTCTATGCGGCTGCCGATGCCTTGCATCAGCCTATCGGAAAAGCCGGGCGGATCATCCTCTACCGGAATAACCACGACGGCACCTTCACGGATGTGTCGGACAGCATGGGATTGACGCAAGTGGTCTTCGCCATGGGGGCCAATTTCGGGGATATCGATAATGACGGCTATCCGGATATGTACTTCGGGACGGGCAATCCATTGTATGAATCGGTGATCCCCAATAAGCTCTATAGGAATGTGGCCGGGAAAAAATTCGAAGATATAACGGAGCGTTCGCGTACGGGCAACTTGCAAAAAGGGCATGGGGTCTCTTTTGCGGACATCAACAATGACGGGGATGAGGATATCTATATCAAGATGGGTGGCGCCTTTCCCGGCGATGCTTATCAGAGCCTATTGTTCGTGAATCCCGGGCAGAATGCGAATCATTGGATCTCCCTGGACCTGCAAGGCGTCAAGTGTAACAGGCCGGCTATCGGCGCGAGGATCAGGTTGTCTTTCCTGGATGGCGGGGTCAGACGGAATGTCTACAAGGACGTCAATTCGGGCGGCAGTTTCGGCGCGAATCCACTGCGGCAGCATATCGGCGTAGGAATGGCGGCGATCATCGACAGTGTGGAGATCCGATGGCCCGGGACGGGGGTACAGGTATTCACGAATGTCCCTGTCAATAAATTTCTACGGATACAGGAGGGCCAGGCGACATGGAGGGTACTACCGATCGCTGCCTTCGCTTTTAACAAGACGGCTTTGCCCGACTGTGGGCCTTTACCAGCGCTCCAAGCGTCCTCAGCCCCTCTTCCACCTCCGCATCCCACAGCCGCGCATAACTGATCCGCA
>Ga0182030_10006655_pt1 | contig 24300 bp, 37 predicted proteins | sample 812S3MmetaG_FD_121299 | JGI IMG/M metagenome (GOLD analysis project Ga0182030, IMG submission 121299) | Permafrost microbial communities from Stordalen Mire, Sweden - 812S3M metaG (Illumina Assembly) | ecosystem: Environmental > Terrestrial > Soil > Wetlands > Permafrost | place: Sweden...
CAAATTTAGGATCACTTCGAACGGATTCAAATGCCGCGGCTGCAGGGCTCGCGTTCGATTCGCCGGAGATTACTGCGGAGAGTGCATCTGTGAGGACGATAGCGAGTGACATCTTCTGCTCTCTTCTCTGACGACCGCCGGTATAGATACTGGCTCCTCAGAACATGGGAGTCGGGACAACCGAGAGTCGCGTTTGTGGGCCTAAACCCCTCCAAGGCAACGGAAACCGAAGATGACAATACGATCCGGCGCTGCATCGGCTTTGCTCAGCGCTGGGGCTTTGGTGGACTGCTGATGCTCAATTTGTATGGCTATATGAGCACCCAGCCGGCTCGGATGTGGGAGCACCACAAGCGCGGTGGGGACATCATCGGCGGCGAGAAGAACTACTTGGCGTCGTTACAGCACTACGTCGAGCATTTCGGGGTAGAGCAGACGATCGCGGCTTGGGGTAACGACAAACTCGGCCGCGAGCGAGCGTTTCGATCTTCTGGATGGAAACTGGATTGCCTGAAAAAGAACAACGACGGATCCCCTGGCCACCCGTTATATCTGCCGTACCTGGCAGAGCGGCAGCCGTGGAATTACTGATTTCACTTTTCGCTTGCAATTTCTTTCCGCGAGGTCTAAAAATGTGGAACGTCCTGTTGGATCCGTACCATGCCGCAGATGATTACGAACCGGCATCGGCTCCACAGGAAAGTGCGTGGCATGAAGGCAACCACAAGACTTTCGGTTCGCAGAACCAAAACGCCGGTTCCGGCAAGAGAACACCAGCGCGTGCGGATTCCGTTGTTGCCGCATTTGGCCGGTGAGTGCATTGCCCGTGGCTGGCCAACAAGGGTTCCAAACAAGAGATCGTTTATCGCGAAAGGATAATCAATGAAGCGAATTGCCGTAGTTCTGTTGTCTCTGCTGTCGATTGTGGCGGTTGCGCAAACGAAGCCGGTTGTAAAAAAGCCGGTCAAGAAGGCCGTCGAGAAGTGCTTGGCTGGCGTGAATGAACTCTGTGCCTCGGATAAGTTCTATGCCGAGTACCAGAGATACAAAGACTACCAAGTGAAGTACGCTCCACCGAAAGACGTGCAGTTGATCATGAAGGGCATCACGGCTGATTTGAACGAAGAGATTCAGGTGGAGATGAAGCAGGGGTTTACGTGGAATGAGCAGAAGATGCGGTTTGTGAAGCCAGAGCCGCCGGTCGCGGCGAAGCCAGCGACTCCACCGCAAGTCGCGCCCGTAGCGCCAGTGCCTGATCCTAAGCCGCTACCAAAGAACTAGCAGTCCAAGTCTTGGACTTTATCAGAAGAAAGGATTCAGCGATGAGCAGCCGTCAGAAGTACCGCAAAGTGAGCCTCGGTCCTAGTGAGAAGATCACGGCTCGAAACTCGTTAGCCGGTCTGGTCGTGTTGGCGGATTATGTGGACCCGTCGAGCGGTCAGCGCACATTGGTGTTGGAGCGGCCAGCGAAAGCCGTGGCTGATGCTCCGAAGGTTGTGACGCGGAAGAAGAAGGCTGCTGCCGATCAACCGCAGGATGCTGGGCTGGCGTTTCCGGCTGGGCAGACATCGGGAGCGTAGCTGATGGCAAGAGGGCGGCGACATCACAAGCATGGAGGTCGCAAAGATGGGCATCGTCATCACCGCAAGCACAGTTGGGATTATGATGATGATGTTCCAAGTGTTGTCGTTTCTCCTCGAAAGCCGCGTGCTCCACGAAAGAAGAAGTCAGAACCCCTCGGCTCAATCGAAGAAGTGGCGAGCCGTCCGGTACGGAAGATCAGGATCGTGAAAGAATAAATGGCGACTCTCTACCAGTGCGCGATGTGTGACGGCATCACGAATACGACATGGAAAGTGGGCGACCGGAATCTATGCCGCGCATGCTTTGGCCGGGAGAAATTGGGAACCTACGGCACGGACGACATCAAACACGAATCGTCTTTACGGTTAGTTCGCGGCGATGGCACGATCTGGGAGATTGATACGCTGTCTGGTAGGCCGGTGGGCGGAAAAGTTGCGGCTGGGACGATTGACGTGGCACGGCCGGTGCGGAAGATTCGAATCCTGGCGGAGACGCAGAAGTGAATCAAGAAGTGCTGGACTACATTCTCGCGAGTTGCGACCACGTTGCCCGGGTGTGGGACATTTCCCTCTTATACCGCGACGTCGACACCCTCGCGGGCGACCTTTTGGTTGTCGGGCACAGCCTCAACTGGATTCGATCCCGGCGGTCCGAGATACGGGAGCACGTAGGAGACGGCGCGATTCACTCCACTTCGCAGCGAAGGCTTGTATTTGTCAATACTCGGACAGTTGATTTTTCAACATCGACCAACTTGAACGCCTTTCGTGGATACCATTGGGTGCGAGCTTACGTGCAGGATTTTATGGCGGAAACCGTGAACGCCCCTGGCTCGATGCCGGTTTGGCGGATTCCATCGCAAGCCGACTGGCACAACGTGAGCGATGCCGTCGAAGACGCCACGGAGTTCTTGCGGACCCACGAAGGCGAAGTGGAATTCGACTTTCAGGGGAACCGCTACAAGGTTCCTTACGGCTGTGACTACTGCGTGATGGTGGGTTCGGTGATGCCGGAACAGCGAGCCCGGTATAGCACTTCAGGCTTGCGGACGCAGCCTTTCTGGATGGGTGGCGATGAGAACATGTTGGCGAGGGATGCCGGCGCGATCTCATTGCGCTCGGTGCAGGATGCTTACGCCTCAGCGATGTTTTCGACTTCTCCAGCAGTCCCGCAGCATGTTATAGACCAAGCCTTGGTAGCGAGTGCCGTAGCCGACAATGCCACGGCTGCGGCTTCGCCCAATGCGGCAATTACACGGCAGCACGCAGAGCAGGCAATGCAGCGTATCAATGAGATCACAAACCAGCGGCTAGCCGACTATGTGTATGGGCCGTCGCCAACCTTCGAGCGGCTGCGCTCCAGAGGTCGCCAGGCTTTCGATGGCGGCGATGTGCTGCGGAACCCAATTCAGTTCGCGTTGCCAGATCCGATTCGCGTGGACCCGCTGGACTTACCCGGCGTGGGGAACACGGGCGCGCCGCAGTGGAATTTCAGTGAAGTGGCACGCTGGCCAACGGCTGCACCGTCAGCCCGTGAACTGGACTTGCAGCGGCGGCTGGATACCGTGCGGGAGTGCCTATCGAGGGGGCCGAATCCGATTGTATTTGGCACCCCAGAGGATGCACGGAGCGCAATGGAAGCGTTGAATTACCCTGCGGCTCCAGTCCAAGACTTGGACTCTTACGTTTACCGCTACGAGTTCGTAAACGGGCAGGCATTGAAAGTGAACGACAAGCTCTCTTGCGGGACGATTCTGGATGCGGCTGCGAGGCCGGTGAGGAAGTTCCGGCTGGTGGAGGAGTAGGTGGGAGTGGGAAGGCGCGGCAGAAAACGTCATCGAACTGGCAGAAGAGGCGGCTGGCTTATTGAAGTCGGAGCCGACACTCTACCGCACTTGGTTCGCACACAGCCGATTCTTAGGATTCCGTGGTACAAGAGATTGTGGAGGTGGGTTATGGGTGGAAACGGAGTCGGAGGAGTATTCGGTGGACCGTTTGATTCGCAAATGATGGCAGAGCCGCCGATGTGGCGCGGAGTCGGTATGACTACGACGGCAACCGATGCACAGTCGTATGCACAAGGCGGGCAGGCTGCGTGGCAGCACGGCCTGGCCGGGACGCTGGGCGGTATCGCCGCAGCCGTTGGCCCTGGCGAAGCCAACTCCTACCAATTTGGTTTCACGGGATGGCAGGAAGGCAGAGGCTACGTTCCGAGAGGCTACGTTCCGATAGAAACAAAACCCGCCCCTGCACCTTCCGAGCCCGGCAAGCCGATCTCCGAGGCTGCGGCTCGGCCAGCTCGTAAAATCAGGATCGTGGAGGAGTAGCGTGTTGTGCCCGGCAACTACATTGAATTCCCTTTCCGAATCATCGAGAAGCGCCGGCGCCGTGGCAGAAAGAAAAACTGCCAGTGTAAAGCGTGTCGGGACAAAACCGCACGCACGGTGATGACGGGAGCGGAGCGGCCGGTTCGTAAAATCCGCGTGGTGAAGCGCTGAAAAGTCAGATCAAAAGTGAGCAAGTGAAGAAAAATAAAAAAGTGCTTGACTCGCTTGCAGTTTCGGGGTAAGGTTCGAGGCGATGAACAACTGGATAGGGCTTGCGAATCTCGTCGTGAATGCAGCGGTTCTGCTAACGCTCATCTTCGTTGTCCTAAAAGAACTCAAGGAGATTAAGATTATGGCAACCGCATCTCAGGCTCTTACCGACCTACAGGCCATGCTAACCGCGCTTGTCGCAGACGTTGCGGCAGCGGTCACGGACATTGCTGACCTGATCGAACAAGTCTCGGCCTTGAATGGCCTTAACCCAACGGCAGTCGAAGCCGTTGTTGCGCAGGGCAACGCGGCTCTGGCCAGCCTTCAGGCTTCGGTCGCCAATGCCAACAACATCCTGAATCCGTCGACGGTGACGATCTCGATCTCACCAACGACTGCTTCTCTGGCGCCGGGCGCAACACAGCAATTCACGGGCACCGTGAGCGGCAACGCGAACACGGCTGTGACGTACAGTTGCTTGACGGGAAGCATCTCGCAGACCGGGCTCTACACCGCTTCGACGACTCCGGGAACCGACACGGTTACGGCTGCAAGTCAGGCGAACCAGGCCAAGGTCGCGACCGCTCTGGTCACGGTCTCGGCTACGGTTGCTCCGACGATCACGGTTTCGATTTCACCGACTAGCGCTGGTCCCGTGGCTCAGGGCTCGACGCAGCTATTCACGGCTTCGGTTACCGGCGATCCGGCGAACGCTGGCGTGACTTGGTCGCTGGCTCCGGTGGCCGTTGGTGTGTCGACCGGAACGATCAACCCGACGACCGGGATCTACGCACCGCCAACCACGCCGGGTGGAACTGACACGGTCATCGCGACCAGCGTCAGCGCTCCGACTGTGACTGCCACCGCAACGGTGACGTTCTAAGCTGATGGTTCTGTTCTCCCAGGGAGACATCTGAAAATGGTGTCTCCCTACTTTTGGAGCAAATTCCGCATGACTGAGCGTTGGGAAATAACGGTTGGAGAGATCGAAGAGGGCGTCAACTGCAAGTTCTTCCGCAACGATTTTCAGGTGTACCGCTTTACGGCTCCGGATATGATTCTCGCAATGCTGGCACTCCCAGAAAAAGTTCGCAAGCTGAGCCAGTTCCCGGTTCGTATCAACAATCGCAAGGACGTGAACGATAACGTATTGGGGCGAGAGATTTATTACCGGGAGATGACTGCTATCGTTGCGGACTTCGACGGCGAGAACGGTAGAGTTCTCATGCGAGCACCATATCCTCGTGGGTTCTTGTCGGAGCCGTGGGTCGATGGGTCCAAGTCTTGGAATCAGGACATCTGGGAAGACCTGCTATCGCCGCACATTCATTGGCACAGAGAGGAATAAAAACCATGAGCAACATCGTCAGTCCGCTGTTCCAGTTCCATAAGCTCAACGAGGCTGGGATCAAGAACGCCCAACTCATAGCCGAATCGTTTGACAGCGTGTTGTGCTACCTGTCGAAAATCTGTCCAGACGGTCGAGAGTTTTCGATCACAAAAACCAAACTGGAAGAGGCTAGCTTCTTCGCCAAGAAAGCCATGGCGATGCGGCCTGAAAATCAGGCATGAAGCAGATCGTCACCGTCTCCCCCTTATCTCCGGCTGAGGTTGCACAGATGGCGGAAGCCGAGAAGAATCTCGGGATCTCCCGGGCGGTGTACGAGGGTCGCCAGCGCGAGTACATGGCCGCGTTGGAAGGGTTGAAGAAGCGCTACGATCCAAAGTTTGCGGAGAATTCAAAGAGTCCGATTTATAAGTATTCGGCTCAGGTGGTCAACAACTGTGTGGTTATCTCCTTGGAGTAGACCGATGCCAGTCCCGCTATGTGAGCCGTGCCTTCGCCGTAGTCGACAGAGTCGGGCGTCACGCAAGGTTGGAGACGAATGGTTCTGCGATACCTGCTGGGTGGGTGGCGGCGCTGAAGAACGGAAGTGTCGGCTGTGTCCGCGGAACATTCGGGAATCGAACCAAACAGAGTACTGCGCACGCTGCCAGCAATCGGGCGCTGCGAAGAAAGACATCAAAAAGCGAGAGGAAAATGAATCAGTACGACCGAGTCCTAACGTGGAACACGAGCCTGGTGGGTTTGCCGTGCCAGCCGACTTCAAGTGAAGAGTGCTTCGCGCTAAACCTTCGCCAGCGGCTTTTGCGGACGTGTGTGGCCTACGGTGGCGTTGGAGTGGCGGCTTCGCAGATCGGCGTGAATCTCCGAGCCGCTCTGGTCAATTACGAAGACCGGACGATTATGTTTATCAATCCGGAGATTACGGAGACATCAGGCGGGTCGCTGTTCTGGGAGGGGTGCTTGAGCCTCCCGCTCTGCACCGGGGGCCGTGCCAAGAACAAGACGTACCAGGGTGGCAAGGTCCATCGGCCTGACAAGATCACCGTGAAGTACCAGAACGACGGCGGCGAAGAGAAGGTCGAAGAGTTTACGGACTACATGGCGCACATCGTTCAACACGAACTCGATCATCTCGACGGCCGATTTTACGTTGAGCATTTGAGCAGTGTGGAGCGGGACATTATCTTCCGTAAGTTCCGGCGATTTCAGCGGTACTTTCAAGTGGTTGAGGAGGTCAAGGTCTAATGTGGACATATCATCAGGCAAGCGGATGTTTGGAAGACGCGGACGGGGTGATTGCCGGAACCGGCTACAGTGGACACGGTCCCGGAGTCAATAATCCGACGCTGCAGAACGATCCAGATGTCGGTCCCATACCGCAAGGTTTTTGGACGATCAGCCCATCGTTTTCGAGTCCAACCAAAGGGCCGGTGGTGATGGACCTGATGCCGAACGCGGCTACAGAAACGTTTGGGCGTAGCGGTTTTATGATGCACGGCGATTCGGTGGAGCACCCGGGCGCGGAAGGGGCAAGTTTGGGTTGCATCATCATGGCGCGGTCGATTCGCCAGGCTGTGGCTGCGAGCGCGGACAAGGAATTGCAGGTGGTGGCATGAGCAAGCCGATTCTAGTTCTCGACTTCGATGGTGTCTGCCACAGCTACACAAGTGGCTGGAAGGGCGCGGACGTGATCTCCGATCCGCCAGTCGAAGGCTTATGGCATTTCCTTAACGATGCCGTCAAGGTCTTCGAGGTCAACATCTTCTCGTCTCGCTCGAATCAGGCCGGAGGGATCGAAGCGATGAAGGTGTGGTTCGCTCATGAAGGCGATGTGGTGCCGGGGATTGTGGCCGAACTTCGCTTTCCAACTGAGAAGCCGCCAGCGATGATCACATTGGATGATCGCGGCATATTGTTTGAGGGGACGTGGCCATCCGTGGAGAAGTTGAAATCTTTTCAACCTTGGTATCTTCGAAAGAAAGGAGGGCCAAACATGCAACCACACCAAGAACGAGTTGTAGCGGAAATGAAGGAGTTGGATGAGAAGATCGTCAAACTTGACACCTTCCGGCATAGTCCGCTTTACGAAACGCTGCCAGATGCAGAGAGAGATCGGCTGACGCGGCAGTACGCCCACATGAAGGATTACTCGAATGTGCTCGCTGAGCGCATCGTTGCGTTCGACGTGCCGCAGTCGTAAATGGGTATCGCTTGTAATTTAGACGAACGGAGCGTATAAAAACCGCATGTCAGTGATCGAGCAAGTCTGCTTAGTCAAGGGACACAACATCCAAAGTCTCATTGCGAAAGACCTCGTGGACCCCATGTTTAAGCTGGTGGTCCATGAGTACGAACGCCGCTGTACTCAGTGCGGCAAGACTCTTACTGAAATCGAAAGATACAAAATCAGTTCTCGCGGGACGGCCCGCCAGAAGAATGGAAAACCGAATGCCCATAGCACCCGAAGTAAAATCGAAGCCGGCGCCGCCGGTGAATCTCACCAAACTCCCGAGCCTAAGCCCGTACCTAGTCCCGAACCTGCTGTGCTCGAACCGAGCGTGCAACCGGCTCCTGACCAATCCTAAGACCGGGATCGACAAGGATACCGGCGAGCAGATTGTCTACTTCCATTGCGACAACTGCCACTACGACGCGATGCTGTCGTTGCAGCACAGCAACGCGAAGTGCGTGAAGGAAGGAACGATCGGACTCAAGAGCAGCCTGACGGAAGGGCTACTGGGCAGCGCGCGGTAATGAACCTTCTCGACCAATTCGGCCGTGTCCTTGATGTTGGTGATTCGGTTGTCCCCAAGGATCCATCCGTGCAAAACTGGGTGATCGCCAACATTGAGGATTCCGGCATTTCTCCCGCTCCCGGCCAACCCCCAGTCGTAAAAGTCATCCTGCGTTGCGAGTTGACTATGGTGTTGCCGAACATGGGTCAGCCGGTGCAGGCGCTCCCCCTTTACTTGATCAAGAAATCGGACACGGAAAAGAAACCGAACTTGGTGGTGATGAACTGATGGGTGGAATTTACGCTATCGTCGCATTCTTTGGTGGCATCTTCCTCTGCGGCGTAGCCGCCTTCTGCTGGTACATCCTCACGGTTCTGAGGGAACTTAAAGCTTCGATCGACCTGCAGGCTAAGACTACGCAAGAGCTTCTGGGCGAGGGTTCCTTCACTCGGATCAGCAAGGCGCTGACGACGTTGAATGGCTCGGTTCCGGATATTCTCAAGGGCATCACGGAATTTGCCGGTGTGATGCGGATGGTTTTCGAGGCGAACCAAGAGGCGAAGCCGCCAGCGAAGGGCGCACCGATTGAGGATTCCGGTTCTGGATTCTACGCGCACAACGATCAGCAGGCCGCGATTAACGAAGTGGCGGAAGAGGCGCGGCGGCAGCGAATCATCATCCCGCCGGAAGACTTTGCGAAGATGCACACGGACGAAGCCACCTAGGAGGTGAGTTATGGAGCAAGCAAGTTTGCGCGATCTAATGGAGTCGAATACACCAAAGACCGACTCCTTCCTTCCGGTCAAGCAGTTCGATGATCTCCTGAAATCGCTCAATCAGAAGAGCCTCGAAACGTGGTCGGTTGGCGGTGCCGTGTGTGCGATTATCTATCGCGTCGAAGGTGGACTCGTACGAATCTATCGCGGCGATCCGCATCGGTGGGGTATGGTGCAACAGCGTCTCGCGCTCGGAACTCTCGGTCTCGATACGATAGCTGATAGCCCTCTGGGCAGCGGCGTGCTGGGCGGGGAAATGGCGAGAGAGTTATTGTCCGAGAGGGCTGGTCTCGATGCTCGCGAGTACGGCCCGCCAAGCAGTCCTCCGGCAGCGGTCGCGATCAACTGTATCCTAGATCAGCAGCGAGAGTGGGCTGCGAAAGCCGAAGCACAAAAGAAAACAAGGCGACCTAACAAAGCCAAGAAGAAAGCGAAGTCCAAGACTCGGACTCGCCGCAAGTCCACCTAACTGCTATTTCCAAAATCCGCAAGGTGTGCCTACAATCTGGTCTATGGTTACCCGCGCAGAGACCAGCCTCGGCTCTCCCAAGCACATCTCCCGGTTCATTCGTTCCAAGGCTGGAAAGACCTACGACGAGATTGCCGCAGAAGACAATATCAGCGTCGAGCAGGTCAAGAAATCTATCCGTACGGTTGAGTTCAAGCAGGGCTTCCATACCAACGAGTATCTAAACGCCGAACTTATCGGCATGATCCTAAAGGCATCCCCTCCCGCGCTCTCTGCTTTGATCGAGGCTTTGAAAGCTGGCAAGAATCGTGAAGCTACAAACGAGCAAGGCGAGAAGTTCACGGTTTTCGAGCCGGATCACGACACGCGGCTGAAGGCTCTTTCGGAGTTCCAGAAGATTGCCGTAGCCGCACAGCCAAAGGCCGGGCACCAGACGAACGTCAAGGTGGGTGTGGGTGTCGGAGTTGGCGTCACCCAGGCGAGCGGCAGCTATGTTGGTATGGAAGACCGCATGCGCGAGCTTCGCCAGAGGATGAAAGACCAGCCTGTGCTCCCCGGAGTTGTTATCCAAACCGCTTCTCTGAAGACCATCGACGCCGAAGTTGAGGACGAGGCTGACGATGAGTAGCCTAACCAGAAAGAATCCCTACCTCAACGAAGCGATTGAGATTTTGGACCAGCATCTTCGGCGCTGCAAGTACGACGTTGCCGTAGCCGCGAACACCCTGAGTCACGTTTACAGCGAGTTCGTCAACGAAGAGTTAATGAAGTGCATGGTGGACCCGCGGTACTACCTTGAAAACTACCACGTCATCAAAACCAAAGACGAAGGGTTCAAGACTCTAAACCCATTCTTCGAAGCACAGGAAATCATCTACTCCGAAATCATGGAACTGCTGGCGGCTGGGAAGCCGGCCAAAGTTTTAATTGACAAGGCGAGACAGCAAGGTAGCTGCTTGGACCCTGAGACTCCGATTCTCACCGACGATCTACGTTGGATCGCGATCGACGAAGCAGAACCGGGACAAGGTCTGGTCTCAGTTGAAGAAGAATTCCGCGGCGGTAGGGGTAAGGGCCGAGAATTAAGACAAGCACACGTTGTGGCCCGAAGGGATGTATTTGAGCCAGCGTTCCGATTGGTAATGAGCAATGGAAGTAGTCTCATAGCGACCGGCCCGCACAGGTTCTTGTCACGAGTTCGAGGTGGCGTGTCGACTATCTGGCGTACCGTAGAAAACATGAAAGCGGGAGATGTGATTCGTCACATCGTTAAGCCGTGGAGTGATCCAACTGTGGAAGACGGTTGGTTTGGTGGATTCACCGATGGTGAGGGTTGTTTACGAGTTAAGCATTGGGGTGGAGTTGAGGTAAGCGTATCGCAACGATTCAATGAAGCATATGAGCGGGCTCTCGCCTACATGCAATCCCGTGGCTACACGTTCCGCGTAGAAGTAGACAACAGGAAGGGCGGAGAAAATAGCAAGTTTGGGAATGAGCCTGTCGCGCGATTGGTCGTCAATCGACTGGGGGAAATATTTAGGCTGATGGGCCAGACTCGCCCCGCTCGCTTCACCGGGAAAACGTGGTGGGAAGGTAAGGACATTCCTGGGCGTACCGGGGAAGGGGAGGCATGGTCGGAAATCGTTGCCATTGAACCACTCGGTAAGAAGCGCATGGTAGACCTACAAACCACGACCAAAACTTATATCGCCAATGGATTCGTATCACACAACAGCACGCTCGCGGAAGGTCTTATCTTCCAACACACCATCTTCAACGAGGCTGTGAATACGCTGATCGTCGCGCAAAACCCAGCGCAGTCGGACTACCTGTTTTCGATGTCGCTGCTGGCGATGGAAAACCTGCCGTGGTGGATGCAGCCGCGAGTCCGGTTCCGGTCGAAGGCGCGGTACTTGGTGCTTGATTCTGACAACCCAGAGATGCGCGGCTTGAACTCCACGATCTACGTGGACGCAGCGAATAAATTAACCGGCGTATCGGTTGGTCGAACCATCCACTGTGCTCACTTGAGCGAACTTTCAGACTGGGATAACGCGGAGATTCTTACGGAACAAATCTTCCCGACGATGTCTGGTAAGAACGTCATCGCCATTCTGGAATCCACGGCTCGCGGTGCGGATGGATTTTGGTACGACTTCTGGACAGAGGCCGTGGAAAGCTGGGGCGAAGAAGACTGGGAGTGGAAGCCGATCTTCGTGGAGTGGTTCCGGTGTAGCGACTACTCGATGCCGAGCGAGAGTAAATTCAACCGCACGGCCGAAGAAGAAAAGATTTGTGACAAAGTTCTGCGCGCTTCCGGATACAACCTTACGGATGAGCAACTGAACTGGCGGCGAATCAAGCGCAAGGAAACAATCAAGATCAAGGGCGACGACACTTCATTCCTGCAGGAGTATCCACTTACATGGCAGGAGTCGTTCCAGGCGAGCGGCTTGTGCGCTTTCCCGAAGTCTCTGCTGTACGAGATCATGAATACGACTTGCTGTGATCCGCTCTGGTATGGCGAGTTGGAATACAGCCATGGGGCAGCACAGGAGTGTAAGCCACATCTTACTTCGACGTTCGACGAGGCGGAGCGCGCAAGGACTGGCAATGTGGTTTACAAGCGCGATCGGTTCATCCCCCCGGCAAAGAAGTACGGTGCGCGCATGAGAGTCTGGGAAATGCCAGAAGCCGGGGAATCGTACTACGTTGCTGGCGATCCGGCTCACGGTTTGGAAGGTGGAGACTTTTCTTGTGCGCAGGTGATTCGTATCGGGCACGGCTCAGAACCGGACGTTCAGGTGTGTGAGTGGAACGGCTGGATCAACCCAACACCGTTCGGGCACGTCTTGGTCGGTTTGGCGAAGTGGTACAACAATGCCGAGCTTTCGGTGGAGATGAACGCGGTCGGGGAGCGGACGTACATCGAAATCTTCCGCATCTTGGAATACCCAAACCTGTTCCGGTGGAAGCACTACGACAAGGTCAAAAACTTCTGGTCGGATTACATGGCGTGGCTGACGACGTCGAAGACCCGTGATCTGATCATCACAAATTTGCGCGAGCGCATCATGGAAAAAACCGTGACGCTCTACAGTCAAGAACTATTGACCCAGATGCTTCACTTCACGGCCGACGAGGATGGATCGAAGTTCCAAGGGCAGGCCAGCAATGATGACCGCGTTATGGCGATGCAGATTTGTTTGTGGTGCGCGCATGACTCGGATTACGGGCGCCAGGCCGCGATGGCTCCGAACACAGGGAGTGAGGCGCACAAGAAGTACTACGTCATCGACGACGTAAACCGGGTGGTATTTACGAGCCAGCAAAAAGACGAAGCCTACGCCGCGGCTTACGTGAAAGGCGAAGCGAGAAATATTAAAGGGGAGATCATTCCAACCCATGCGGTGATGCGGCCGGGCTGGTCCGTGGCACACATGCCAAACAAGAAAGACTTCAACAACAGCGATTTTTCTCCGGTGCACGATAAGGCTGGTCCGCGAGCGCAGATTCATGCGTTCGGAGTTCCGGCTGAGAGTATTCGGTTGGATAACATTCAAGAGTGGGAGATGATGCGAGAATCGCAGGACAGGGACTGGATGACGATCTGATGGAGAAGATCGAAAAAGTCGTCAAGCAAACAGTGACGGACGCCATTGTCGAGGCTATGGGTAATGCTGGCGACATGGAGCATGTGCTGATAATCTCCATTGGTAAGGACGATGTGCCGTCGAAGTTCTTTACCGATAGTGAGCAGACGATAGCCGAAACCCTCTGGATGGTCGAGTGTTTTAAGATGCGCCTCATGGCGCCCGGGGAATAATGGGCGAGGGAATCAAGCGGATCAAAGGCGGCAGCGTTACGGATGCGCTGATCTCCGCCACAGAGCAGGCGGAAGAGATGAAGCACGTTCTGATATTGTACGAAGAGGCTGACGGCGAGCACGCCGGATTCATCGTTGACGACACGTTCGACAAAAAGACCGCGAATTATCTGGTCGACAAGTTCAAAGCTTTCCTCTTCAATGGAATCGAGGGATTCTAGATGCCATCAAACCCAGTTACAGGAATGGAAGCCGCTCCCGTTCAAGATGTCTTCGGGGGCGAGCGCAAGACACCCCACGCGGTTTTCTCCCAGAGCCGCGCTGAAAGCGGTTGGACCCCAACGAATCCAAATGGCAACGTAGCCGTCACGCATCGTCCAAACGATCTGGCTCTTGAGTGCCCAGATTGCGCGATGGCCGGAGAAGCGGGTGTGCGGCTGTTCGCCCGTGAAGGTGTCGGCTACTACTGCATCAAGGGTTCACACGTTTGGAAGGACATCGACGCGCTGCTGGCGCGGAACCCGAAGAAGCTGGAGTATCGCGGCATCGTGGCAAAGCAGGTTGGCTACAAGGAAATCAAAATCTCTGTGCCGGGGAACGTTGCGGATGCTTTCATGACGCGGTTTGGCGAGCGCGGAGCCGCAACGCTGGCCTCGATCATGAATACGCTCAGCGATTCACGGTCGATGATGCTGACCGAATCCGACCTCAAGAACATCGAAGAAAAACTTGGCAAGCCGGTAAACAACGGGACGATGATTGCCGGGGAGTTCTATTCGATGAAGACGCAGTTGGATGAGCAGAAAGCCACGGTCGAGCGGCTGCGAAACAATCTTCAAACGGCGGCGCGTGGCAGCCGAGTCCAAGTATCGGACTCGACGGTAGTGGTGGAGTTGAATGACGACGTGGCCGAGAAGGTCAGACAGGTGGTAGCTGGTCTGGGTGAGCCGTGGACGGTGGAGAGTTACATCGCAGAAGCGGCGCGACTGGGAGCCGAAGGGGGATGGGTATGAGTCAAGCTGTTGCGACACCGAAAATCAACGCTCTAATTGAGGCGCAGCAAGCGCTGCACAAGGCCAATTCTGCTGTAGCTGATCCGTTAACCGTTCTTGCCAATCAGTCGATTGGCGAACTGCTCCCGCGTGAATATCGCGGTGGGATGACAAAATTTACAGGATGGAAGTATGGATTCGGACAGAGTTCAGGATTTGTGGCGCAGGTGATTTGGAGTCCAAGTGAATATGATCGCAAGAGTAAGGGAATGCTCGGCGTCTACGTCAACCTTCCCGGCTTCGAGTGTGGGCATTTTGAGCGAGGAGCTGAGTTTGACATTGGGACTATGCGTATTCAGGGATGGGAGAAAGAAGCCATTCCCGAGCTTTCCGTGGCAGGCGTTAAGTGTCTACTTACATTGGTCGATGCCTATTGCCGGTCCCATGAATTACACAACCTCAAGAAACTAAGTGGACGCGAAGCGATTAAGACGTGGCTGCGATAAATGTCATCCTCCGCACAAACGCCGTTCTTTCCTGAACTTCCGGCCTCCGCTTCGCAGCGGACGGCGGAAGCCGAGTCACAGGCCGATGCCGCGATTCGGTTGTGGTGTGAAGCTGCTTACGAAGAAGCCGAAGCCGATCAGAAATCTTCCGAAGAACTGAAAATGGTTGACAGGTATGTCGAGTACCTGCAAGGCGTCCAGTGGCCCACGGCAAGACCTTCCTACCGGGCGAAGCCGATCGACAACAAGATGTTTGGGCTCTTCCTCGAATTGCTTGGCCTCCTGACCGACATCCGGCCTATTTCCGAAGTGACCTCGGTAAGCCGTGAGAAGCAGTTCATGGATCAGGAAGAGGCGATCAACAAGCGCATGAAGGCGTGGTGGGTGGGGAACAACATCGAGTCAACCTTCGCCATGGGGGTTGTGTACGCGATCTTGACGTCTTCATTTCTCAAGTTGGAGTGGGATCCGCGCGCGCGCCCGATGGGCCGCGGCGAAGTGTGTTTGCGGCCATTGTCTCCGACTTCGGTTTTACCGTTGAAGGCTGGGAACACGCTCCAATCCGCAGAGGCTTTGATCTACGCCGACTGGAAGCCGGTGGGATGGGTGAAAGCGAAGTATCCCGGGAAGGCGCATCTCGTTCGTCCCGACATGGGCGTATCGCAATACTCTGTCGACTCTGGGCCTCCAGGGAATGTAACGCCGCAGTTGTTTAACCTTTTGACTCCGGCCTTCAAGCGGCTGATGACGAAGGACAAGGCGCGTGTGGGGATCAGCGCGTATCCGGAGTGCCGGTATCGGGAATTCTGGATCAAGGACTACACGGTCAACACGTCCAATCAAAAAGTGGTGATGGGCGATGTGGCGAACCCGTGGAGAACTTCCTACGAAGTAAAGCCGATGGAATTGTTCTATCCGCGTGGCCGGCTGATCGTGATGGCGGGCCGGGAGATTGTCGAGGATTGTCCGAACCCGTACTGGCATGGGCAGTTTCCGTTCTCGTTGCTGAGGCTGAATGCCGTTCCGTGGCAGTTGTACGGCATGAGTGATCTTCGCTCATGGGCTGACCTACAGGACATCATCAACACGATCTTGGCGGGCGTGATTGACATGATCAAGAAAGCCGTGAACCCGCCATTCTTCGCGCCGAAGACGGCGTTCTCGGAACAAGTGTGGAACTCGATTGACTTCTCGATGCCGGGCGCGCGTGCGGCCTACAACGCGGTTTCTCCGCAGGGTCCACAGATGTTCAAAACCGGAGAGCTTCCGGGTTACGTCCTTCCAGTGATGCAGCACATCACGCGAGAGATGGACCAGCGCTCGGGTATCGCATCGGTCGGTGAAGCTGTTCGCAAAAAGCAAGTACCTGGCGGCGACACGCTTGACCAGATTCGCCAGTCGCAGCAGGGGCCGATCCGTTACAAGGGCCGGAATATCGAGACTTGCATTTCCGAGCTTGGCCAGCAGATGGTGCCAAATATATTTCAGTTCTATAATCGCGATGAGCGCGTGCGAGTTCCGATGCCGCCGGGTGCACCGACGAACATGATGGACTGGAACGGCGCGTCTATGATTCCGGAGAAGATGCAGCCGGCGGAGTACATCAAGAATTTTGAGTTCACGGTGATCGAGGGATCGTTGCTCGGCATTGAGCGTTTCGAGCAAGCGACGAACCTGATGAAGCTGTACCTCGGCCATGTGATCAGCCGTAAGACGCTCTGCGAGAAACTCGATAAGCTGGGATACATTCACATCGACCCAGACGAGGAAGAGAAGCGACTGGTTCACGAGATGCAGACCGGAACCGCAGCGGCTCCGCCGAAGGGTAAAAAAGGACAGGGGCCAGCGGGCGGTGGAGGGAAGGCGGCGTAATGGGAACGCAACCAATGTCGAACAACGGAGCGTATCTCGTAAACTCTGACGGGAGTGTGCGAATCGCCTTGAAAGGCGCGGCTCTGCGCGCTGTGCAACGCATCGTGGAAGGAAAAGAAAACGGCGAAGTCACGTTGCAATTCAAGGGTGGAGCGAACGCTGGAGTGACGACGCGGACTGTTTACTCCGATTGAACCTGTACGAATGTGCTTGACAGTTAGTTGTTAATTTGTAACAGTTGTCTCGACATCATAGACGGCCCTGATTCTGATTCCCGCGAAAGCGGAAGCGATCTGAAACGGCTTTGAAGAGAAAATCTTCGAGGCCGTTTTTCTTTTTGGAGTGAATGATGCCGTGGCGACCGGAAGATGCAAAACGCCACACGAAGAAAGCGCGGAGCCCGAAAGCAAAAAGGCAATTCGCGCACGTTGCAAATTCGATCTTGCAACGAACCGGTGATGAAGGCCGGGCGATTCGTGGAGCGAATGCAGCGGTAGCGAAGCGCGGCAAGAAAAAGCGGCACGGAAGAAGTTCGAGCCGCTAGTCCCCCGGGATGTAGCACTTGGAATGTCGTACTCGCATTGGGTGGAGGCCCAATCAAAAACCCGCAGCCGGAATTCAAACCGGTTCGCGCGAGAAAGGGGGCAAAAATTCATGCTGGCAATCAACAAGTTCGACATGGCCAACAAGCGCAAGAAGAAAGGCCGCGGCAAGCACGGCCGCTAACCATTAACCGGGTGAGGGCTCTGGTCCTCACCCGTTAACTCTGTTTCGAGGTGAGATTTCATGGCAAAGCGAATGGCGAACACGCCAGCAACGGATGCCCGAGAGGGTCACGGCGATGAATCCTACGTTCCTTCGGTGAGCAAGGGAACGTTCGTCGACGGCGGCGGAACCTACGAGTCGCTGAATCACACGCCGATGAGCGTAAACAAGAAGTCGGGTGGACCCAGTGGATCGGAAGCTGGTGGAGTTTCGAGCGGCCCAGCGTTTGGCCGTAGCTAAGAGAGATCATGCCGCCAACGTTGGACGCAGCACCTCCATTACCGGATAGCGTCAAGAGTCAAATGGGACCACCCGACCCGGGCGCTGGGATGGCTGGCGCCGGAGACATGCTGAAGAAGACGACGGCCTTCGGCGGCGCACCGAACGCGCAAGGCGCATTGAAGGCGCAGGCCGACGCGGTGAAGGCGGTAGTCCAGAAGATGGCGGATGCCGCGAGTGCCGGCAAGACATTTTTCAGCCGCGCGATGCAGTTGATTGATCAGGGCATGGCGGCTGAAGCGCAAGGCGGGCCGGGTAGTGCACCGAACCCGAAGGATTCGATGATGGGTGGCGGCGATGCCACTTCATCCGGTAACAAACCCCCGGGAGCGTTCCCGGGCTAGACCCCGCAGCCGAGGCTCAGCCGGGTAACCGGAAGCTGAGGAAGGGGAACTGAGGAGAAAGATTTTTATGGCACTGTCTGCTGAGCTTGAAGCATTGTGCGCTGAGATCGACAAGGTTGACCCCGCAGCCGGAAAGGCGCAGCGGGAAGCGCTGGAGAAGTTTCCAGCCCTCGCGACAGTGACACAGGAGCAGAGGCTCCGCCAGGCTGACTACGACAAGAAGATGAACGACAGTAAAAAAGAGATCGAGTACGGCAAGACGATGAAGGATTGGGCCGACAAGAACGTCCCCAAGTTCGACGAGATGAAGAACGAGCGCGATACGGCTGTAGCCGCGCAGAGGAAAGCCGACGAGGCGCTGGCCAAGGCGCAGAAAGACCTTGCTGCGAAAGTCGATACGGCCGCTGCCGCAGCCGGTGTTGACCCCGACAAACTGGCCGAAGCGGTTCGTCTGAAGATTGGCGGCGATTACGTCCCGAAAGCAGAGCTTGCGAAGTTGGTGAAAGATGAAGCCAACAAGCTTGTCGACGATGGGTTGAAGACGGCAACCAATAAGTTCTACAACGAAGACGTTCCGCGCCTTTCTGGCCTCAATGCCGCGCTGACCGAGGGTATGAACCGCTTCCATGATGAGTTCGGTGACCACATGGATCCTGAAGCTTACGTGGCTCACCTGGCAACCGGTGGCGACAAGTTCATGACGGACGGCAAGTTCGACCGCAAAAAGGCGTATGACGCTTTCGTTACTCAGCAGCGTTCGGACAAGGGCCGCGCAGCCGAGATCGAGAAAGAAGCGCAGAAGCGCGCGGACAAGATTATGGAAGAGCGCGGCATGGCCGGCGGCTTCCCGGGAACCAGTGGACCTGCTGGACCGATCCAAGTTCGATTGAATGCGAAGAGTGCGGACGACCCACTCTTCGGCGGCAAGATGGCGTTGGGTGATGGCGGCGCAGCAGCGCAGGCCGCAGCCGAACTCCACGCTGAAGGCAAATGATCTTTGAGTAGTGAGCGCTCCGGGAAGGAATAACCTTCCGCAGCCCGTTGAAGCGCTGTCGTACAGGTGACGCGAAAGGGAAGTCGAATAGACGCAGCCCTAGAGCCAGCCGGCAAACGAAAATTTTGCTGTAAAGGATGGCTCGTTTATGGCGCTTACATATGACGATTTGACTTCTAAGACAAACAAGTTCATCGTCCCGCGAATGGTGGACGAAGTCTACAAGTCCTCTCCGCTGTTTACTCGCCTCCGCACCCGCAACATGGAGCGCTTCGAAGGTGGGCAGACCATCCGCCATCCAATCATGTATGCGAAGCTGAAGGGCGGCGCGTTCACGCGCGGCGGATCGTTTGACACGTCGTACGTGCAGACCGATACCGCGCTCGAAGTTCTCGTGAAGTACTACTACGTGAACGTCACCCTTTACGGCGTGGACAACGTTCTGAACCGCGGCGCCGAAGCCGCGATGTCTTTGGTTGAATCGAAGATGGTCAACGCCTCCGCCCGCATGGCCGACCTGTTGGGCGTGGACCTGTTTCTCGACGGCCAGGGCACGAACTCGACCGCGCTGCAGCTCGACGGCTTGCAGGCATCGGTCGACGACGGCACGAACTTCGTGTCTTACGGCGGCATTCTGCGAACGGACATTGCGACCGGCGACAACGCTGGCATCAACTCCTACTACCAGAACTTGACGACGCTGACTCTGGGCGCCGTCCAAACCGCGTATGGATCATCGTGGTTCGGGCGCGAGCACGTCGATCTTATCGTCTCTCCGCAGGCTATTTGGGATACGCTCTGGAATAAGATTCAGCCCCAGCAGCGTTTCCGCGAAGAGTCTTCGGACGTGGCGAAGATCGGCTTCCAGGCGCTGCGCTTCAACAACTCCTCGGTCACGGTCGATCAGCTTTGCCCGACCGGCTTCATGTTCGGACTGAATACCAAGTTCATTCAGTTCTGGATCACGACCATGCCCAAATATCAGTTTGGATTTACGGGATGGAAAGAGGCACAAAACACCGACGATGTAGCTGGTCAGTATCTTTTCGCCGGCAATCTCCTCAATGTGGGTCCGAGATTCATGTTCAAAATTCAGGGCCTTACGGGATGATTTTGAACGACTGAAAGTTGTTTTATTGAGTAAGTTTCCCGAGGCAACTCGGGAGTGTAGCAGCCTCGGGGGAGGCATAAGGCGGCGGGCTGAGAAGCTCGCCGCTTGACTAAAAGTTTAGCCGTGCGGTTTTGGCGGCGGGAGAAAAGACAATGCCATTCGGATTGCCAACAGCGACGCCCACTATTAGGACCGGAAACGTCCGGACGAACTACGATCCCTTCACGCCGGCTGCGTCGGCTGCGACGTTTGTGGCAGTCGGCGGGTTAGCGTACCCTGGTGGCCTTTACCAGCCGCTGGGAACAACGTTCATGGACATTGGCGGTCCGGACAGCGTTTCGGGAACGACGACGCAGTTGCCGGCTGGCCAAGTGGCGATCTACAAGTACGTGCTGTACAAGTCGACCACGAACCCGGCTCTAACGACGGCGCCTGGGCTCGTCTACTACACTGACAACACGGGAACGATTGTCAGCGGCTCGCCGACCGATGGCTATATTGGATCCGTGACCGCTGGCGCGGCCTCCGACACTGCCGGATTCATGATGCTGAACACCACCGACAACGCCAGCGTCACGGCTACGATATTGAACAACGGTGGCAACGGTTCTGGAGTGTGGATCTGCATCGGCGGGTTCCTGAAGGCCGGTGTGTGTTTGACGGCTGGCGTGGCTGGCGACTTCCTGCAGGGCAACACTAAAACGTCCGGTACGGCGTGGTCGGTGATTAGGATTGCCGCTGCGGGCGCGCTCACATGTCAGCGCTTGGTCGGCATTGCTTTGACGACAGCGGCGGCTCTGGGTGGAATCTTCACGCAGGACATGAACGTCACGCTGGGTTCAATCGCTCCGTACTAAACGGCGGTGCACGAAAACGAGTAGGGAGAGAAGACGATGAGTTTTAACCCGACATACGCCGCAGTTGGCGACAACAAGCTCGATGTGTATGGCGCTACCGAAGTTGGGATGTGGACAATCACCTTCGGAGCCGGAGACACGTACGTCACGGGCGGATTGGCGCTGGTGGCGGCAACGTTTGGCTTGTCGAGGCCGATTGCGGGAATGAACGTTATCGCTATCAACACAGCCGCTCTTACGGTGGGCGTTGGAGACAACGTGATCTGGAATTCACAGACGCAAAAACTTCAATTTGAAGGTGTTGGTGGCGGCGGGGTTGGAACCGTGCCAGCTACGGAGTTGAATTCCGGCATCTCGATTGCGAATATGGCACTCACGATTCAGATTATCTGTTTGCGGTAAACTCGGTCCAAGAGTTGGATTCTGACGGCCTGGCCCTTCGAGGTCGGGCCGTTCGGTTTTAGGGGGACAAATTGCCAGTCGTTGCGCCTTCTTATGTGTCGATCGCTGGTCAGGTAAATCAGACCACGCAAGGGCCATCGACGCAGAAGAACTTTAGGCAAATGCAAGGAGAAGTGCTCCAGTGGAATCCCGATGCCCCGCCCCCGCTCGTGCAGTCCTGGCTGAACAACGCTTATCGTCGAATCATCGACCATCGTTTATGGTACGGCTTGCTTACCCGGGGACAGATTTCAGTGCCTACGGTTTACAGCACGGGCACGGCGACGTTCACCTTGGGATCGAATTTGATTCAGGGGATTGGGACGACGTGGACGACGTCGATGGTGGGGATGCAGATTCGGTGCGGGTTTAATACCGGCTACTACAACATCAGCGCGGTGAACCCGACGACGCAAGTCATTACGGTCGATCTGCCGTGGGGGAACCCAACTGCGACGGCTGGCTACCAGTTACTGCAGACCTGGGTAACGTTGGGGCCGAACATCAAGATGGTGCTCGACATGGTAAACCAGCGGCAGGGCTGGCGGCTGGGAGTGAATATTCCTCAGCAGGCGATCAACCAGTGGGATACGTGGAGAACGACGACTGGGTGGACGCAGATGCTTTGCAACAAAGAGCCGAACGCCGCGGGTTGGCCGATGTTCGAGTTATGGCCGGCGCCGACGTTTCAGCAGACGTTCCCGTTTTTGGCTTATGTGCAGCCGCCGGACATGGTGAGCGATGGAGATTTTCCGCTGACGTTCATTCGCTCGGACATTGTCATTCTGGGTGCCATTAAAGATGCGTTGCTGTTTCGAGGGCCGAAGGCGCGGTACTATGATGCGAACGTTGCGCAGCAGAAAGAGAAAGAGTTTGGTGGCGAAGTTTTCAAGATGGCAAACAACGACGATGGCCAATATCAGAAAGACCTAAGCTGGGATTACTCCCGGTGGCCGATGTCGCAGTACGGGGCGAATTTCATGCAGAGTCACGCAGGAGGGCCGCAGGAATGGCCGTAAAGAAAAAGGCAACGAAGTGCGTTTTGTGTGGCGAGACTGGTGGGCGGTTTCGGTACTCGCCGCAGGGGTACTTTCACATCGGGCGATGCGGGTTCCGTGCGGCTGACAGAGTCGCGCCGGGTCAAACGTGGCCGATCGTTACTTCGCATTTGGACCACCCAAGTGTTGTGGCTGAACAGGGTCCGTTGATCATAAATAATCTACGCGAACTTCGACGGTATGAGCAGCAGGCCGGAGTCTCGTCGGAAGTTTTCAACAACGACCACGACTATCAAACCGGGGGGAAGTATTAACGTGGCCAACACTCCAGACATGGGACATGCGTATCGCACCGCGACGAAGTACAACGATTACGATACGGTGCGAAACCTTGGCCGGATGGAGACAGGTGTTGGTCGAGAGGAATCTGGGTACGCTGCGCGCGCGCTGAAAAGCAGGTTCGAACAATCGCGACCGAAGAAGCGATACAAATCTCGCGGTAAAGGCCGCGACTGATTATGGCTCTTGGGAAACACAGGCCGAAGCAGCGTAAGCGGTATGCGCTGAAGGCTCAGATGCACGGTCGGCAGGCACGGCCGCCGAAGCAACGCAAATCAGGGAGGTGATTTCAATGGCACGCAAATCAATCAGGGAAGAAGAAAAGAAAGAGTTGTCCAGGCTGAAGAAGCAGGACAAACGCCACAAGCGGATGAAGAAAGGCCGCAAGGGCCGCAGTTCTGGAAGGGAGTAGGCCATGGCAATTAAAGACAAGCCAGAGCGTGCGAAGTCTCACGGCTTCGAACACATTCCACCGCATCAGGAGAAGTTCGAGCACGGCACGGACGACTGGAATCTCAGGACTCCGGCTTTGCCCACGGGCAGCCCGCACATCAGCACGCAGCGAGGCAATGACGGCGTGCTTGCGCGGGAGAACGACAGAAACGGCAATCCGATGTATGACAGCGATAACAGCCGGTTCATTCACCCGTCGATGACGGATGGGAAGAAAAAGGAATAAGCCATGGCCAAGCGAGTTTTCAAGAAGTACACGATCGTGGCCGGGGGCACGCCGCAGCCGCTGATTGGAACGACGATCTCGGCTGCCACGGGGCCGGGCGGAACCGATCCAAATGGCGACCTGTCGGTAGTCAATGTCGCCGTGACCGACAGTTCGATGTTTCAGGGCGGCGACTGGGCAATCATCGGCTCAGTGGCGAATGGCGACGAAGAGCGGGTGTGGGTGAAGAAAGTCCCTGACGGAACTCACGTCACCGTACAGAAGATGGCGCTGGCGCATGTGAACGGTTCCTACATTCGACTCTCGATCTTCTGCGAGGCCATCTATGTGCAGACGACGGCTGGAAACGCGGCAATTTTTTATCTCGGCACGCAAGGGCTGGTGAAGGCGACCTATGCGAACGTGATTGCGGAACTGATTCCGGTCGCGGCTTCTGCGGTGCAGCCGATTGAGTATACCGATCCGTACTACATCGCAGACTCCGGGGATGTCGGACAGTACTTCGTTGATGGGACGACCGGCGATGGCTGGCTTCCTTCGTTGACGGTTATGTGAGGCTTCATGAAAAGAATTCTGGCAATCGTGTTGTTGTTGGCGGCTCATGCCTCCGCGCAAGGCACGGGCGGGGGACAGAGCGGAACTGGCGGTAGCGGCAGCGGCGTGACCAGCGTCAGCGGAACAGTTAACCAGGTGGATGTAGCGACAGGAACGACTACGCCGGTAGTTTCGCTCGACCTAGCGATCACTCTGCCGGGAAGTCTGACGGTGCCAACTGGTTCAAGCATTCTCGTGAGCGGATCGGGAACGATTGCGGCTACTACCGCAGGCAATATGAGCACGAGCGGGACG
>Ga0182030_10006656_pt1 | contig 24298 bp, 24 predicted proteins | sample 812S3MmetaG_FD_121299 | JGI IMG/M metagenome (GOLD analysis project Ga0182030, IMG submission 121299) | Permafrost microbial communities from Stordalen Mire, Sweden - 812S3M metaG (Illumina Assembly) | ecosystem: Environmental > Terrestrial > Soil > Wetlands > Permafrost | place: Sweden...
CAAACTCACATTGCCGCGCTGCACCGGCAGGCTGTCTTTGATGCGTGCGTACTGCTCTTCGGTGATCTCCATCTATTAAACATTTTACCCTCCGATTGTTTTAATAGTGTGAACACGCCCTAACTGAACTCGAGAAACTACCAAACTACCATGGGCCATGAACCTAACAACCTGCATCGTAAAAGCACTTAGATTGTTACACGAGAACACTAAGGGCCAAGACCTCATCGAGTATGCGCTCATGGCCGGGTTTGTGGCTGTCTCCGCCGGCGCGATCATGCCGGGCGTCGCCACCAGTATCAGCACCATTTTTTCCCAGGTTGGTTCGGTGATGACCGCGGCAGCATCCCAGGGTAGCTGGCATTTCCCCGGCTTTAGCACTCCCTGGTCATCGCGGCCCAGAAGATCCACAGTGCCGTGCAAATTCCGACGGCGGCGCAGCCTAGTGGCCCATTCGCCGGGGCCCGCGACTGGTCACCTTCTTCATGAGAAACGCGGCCGGGGTCATCAGCGCCAGAACGCAGGCGAACACGAAGACGGCGTCGATATATCCCAGCATCGTCGCCTGGCGCTGCACGTCGCCATAGATCATTCCATAAGCGCGCTGCGTCGCGTGGACGCGATCCATGCCCAACCCCGTGAACGTGTGCGCCATCCCAGCCACGCGCTGCTGCAGAATTCCGCTGGCTCCGGTGATGTGAGAGACCAGTTGATTCTGGTGAAACTGCGAGCGTCGCGACAAAATGATGGAGATGGAGGCGATGCCCAAGCTCCCACCCAGGTTGCGCGCGAGATTCGTCATGCCGGAGACGTTGTTGTTTTTCTCGGGAGGCACACCTTCGTAGCACAGCGTGGAAATCGGCACCCACAGGAATCCCAAGCCGACGCACTGATAGACGCGCATCATGAGAGGTGTGGAGAAATCGACGTCGAGATTGAGCGACGTCATATGAAATAGAGAAAGTGACGTCGCGGCGAAACCGAATGCGATCATCCAGCGGGCGTCCACGCGAGAGACCATGCGTCCCACAAGCGGCATGGTCAGGATGATGAGAACGCTTCCGGGCGACAGGACCATGCCCGCCTGCAGCGCGGTGTAACCCAGCAGCGTTTGCAGGAACTGCGGAATCAGCACCGTGGCTCCGTAGAGTCCCGCGCCCAACATGAACATCATCATGCAGGCGACCGAAAAATTGCGGGCCTTGAATAAGCGGATGTCCAGAACGGGGTGCGGATGATAATACTCCCATATGATCGCGCTCACAAGCGTAATCGCCGCGATGCTGGCGAACATCAGGATGAACGGCGACGCCAGCCAATCCTCGCGCTCGCCCTTATCCAGCGTGACTTGCAGGCAACCGATTCCGACGGCGAGCAGTGCAAGCCCGACGTAATCCACCGTCATGATTTTCTTCCGCAGATCGGCCAGGAACGGTGGATCTTCCAGCACGCGCGCGCTGAGGAACAACGAAACCAGCGCGACCGGAACGTTGATCAAAAACAGCCAGCGCCAATTGTAGTTATCGGTGATGAATCCGCCGAGCGTGGGCCCAATCACGGGCGCGGCGATCACGGCCATGCCATAGACGGAAAACGCCTGCCCTCGTTTTTCGGGCGCGAAGGTATCGGCCAAGATGGCTTGCTCGGTGGGAGCAAGTCCCCCGCCTCCCAGGCCTTGCAGAACACGGAACAGAACGAGAACCGGCAAGTTCGGAGCGAGCCCGCACATCAGCGAACTGATGCCGAAGATGGTCACGCACGTCATGTAGAAACGTTTGCGGCCGAATTTCGTGGAGAGCCACGCGCTGATGGGCAACACAATGGCGTTTGCCACCAGATAGGACGTCAGCACCCACGTGGCTTCGTCCTCGCTGATAGATAGATTTCCGGCGATGTGCGGCAGCGCGACGTTGGCGATGCTGGTATCGAGCACCTCCATGAACGTCGCCAGGGTGACCACCATCGCGATGGTCCACGGATTGTGCGAAGGTTTCCAGACAGCGGGCATCAGGACCGTCGTGGGATCGAGAGTGGCGGCGTCGCTCATGGCAAGACCTTCATGGAATATCCATCGCTATCGAATATCCATCTTCATCGAATATCCACCGTGGGCGTCACCGACATGCCGGGACGCAGGGCATGGTCCTGATTCTGGCCGGGATCGAGTGAAATGCGCACCGGGATGCGCTGCACAACCTTCACGTAATTGCCGGTGGCATTTTCGGGAGGCAGAAGACTCATCCGCGCGCCACTGGCTCCGGCGATGCGTTCCACATGGCCCTGGTAATCACGCCCGTTGGCGTCTACCGTGATCGTGACCTTCTGGCCCGGCTTCAAATGACGAAGTTGATTCTCCTTGAAATTCGCGGTGATCCAGAGATCGTCGAGAGGCACCAGCGCCATCATTTCCTGCCCCGCCTCCACGTTCTGTCCCGGATTCACGCCGGTTTTGCCGACGACGCCATCGGCCGGCGCGGTGATCGTAATGTACGAAAGATTGAGTTGGGCTTGTTCGAGCGTGGCCCGCTGTTGCGCCACTTTCGCTTCCGCGGCTTGCGCGCGCGACTTGGTGATGGAAATCTGCTCGGGTCCGGTCATGGCCGCTTCGACGTTGGCATCGGCCTGCGCGAGCTTCGCTTTGGACTGCTCCACGGCGACTTCGGCCGCGGTCACACTCTGCTGTGCCTCGATCACGGCGGCCTTTTGCGCTTCGATGGTGGCCTTCGCCGCAGCGAGCGTCGACGCGGCTTGATCGTATTGCTGGCGCGAAATCTCATCCTTGGCGACCAGCGCCTTATAGCGATTCACGTCCTGCTCCGTGCGCAGGGAGTTGGCCTCGGCCACCTTTACGTTGGCTTGCGCGGTGGTGATGCGCGCCTGCGCGACGGCCAAAAACCTCTGCGCGTAGTTCACGGCGGCGGCGGCATCCTGGCGCGCGGACTTCGCTCCAGTCAACGTGCTGCTGGTGGTCATCGACGTGAGAGGAACATCGGTGCGCGAGCTTGCAAGCGAAGCCATCGCGTCCTGCAAGTCGGCTTGCGCCTTGGCGACGGCGACTTCGTAGTCCTTCGGATCGAGCTTGACGAGCACGTCGCCTTTTTTGACGACCTGTTCATCTTCCACCAGCACTTCGAGCACGTGGCCGGTGATGCGCGGACTGATCGAGATGATATGCCCGTCGATTTGCGCGTCGTCCGTGGATTCCACTTTTTGCAGCTGGGTCCAGTAATAGTAGCCGCCGCCTGCCAGCGCGAGCAGGACGAAAAGTCCAAAGATCTTTTTTCCTCCGTTGTTGCTTTTCGGCACTTCCGCCGCGGTCTGCGCCGTGACATTCGGCTCGGCCATGCTTATTTGCCTCCGATAAATTGCTTCAAATTGGTTTCCGTCATGCCGATCGCCCGCGCCAGCGCCACTTTCGCAAGATTGTGCGCGTAGCGGCTGGCGATGAGGTTATCCTCGGCGCCGGCCAGCGAATCCTGTGCCTGCACGACTTCGATATTGTCGGTGACACCGGCGGCAAAGCGGTCGCGCGCTTGTGTCAGAGTTTCAGTCGCCAATTCGAGATTGCTTTCGGCCACCGCGACTTGATCCGCGGCGGATTGCAAATCGAGCAGAGCGGAGCGAATGTCCGTATCCATGTGACGCTCCAGATCCGCCATCTCATCCTTGCGTTGCTGGATCGCGGAATCGGCCTGCAGCACGTCGGCGCGGACGCGTCCTCCGTCGAAGACGTTGACCTTCACTTCGCCCTGGAATTGAAATGTTCCGCGCGATTGCGCAGCGTTCACGCCGTCATAGCCGTAATTCCCGTTCACGGCGAGCACGGGATAACGCCCGGCTAGCGCGGCCTCGCGCGAAAGCTGCGCGGCTTCGAGCTGGACTTTCAAGCTTTGATAATCGGCGCGCGACGCGCGGGCACGCTCGTTCAATTGTTCGGGCGTAAGATTGGCAAGCGGCGAATAGGGCGCCGTATCGGTCAATTCGATGTCCTGCGCGCCGGCGAGACCAATCACCTGCTGCAACGCCAGCTTGTCTTTCCCGAAACGGTTCTGATCCGCCAACAGCTGCTGTTGCCTGGACTTCAGCTCCACCTGCGCGCGGAGTTCGTCGATGGCCGGAGACACGCCGGCGGCGTGCTGATCGCGCGCGCGTTCGTACAAGGCTTGCGCCGTCGTGACCTCCACCTTGGTGGATTCCACGCGGGCCTGGTCGGCCAGAATCGTGAGATAGGCATTGGCCACAGCCTGCACCACCAGGTCCTTCGCGTCCTGCACACTGAGTTCGGCGGCCTGGATATTTTTCGCGGAGGCTTGCCAGTTCTTGCGCGCTTTTTGATCGAAGAGATTCGCTTCCGCGGTGGCGCGAACGTCGGAATAACCGAACGGTCCGATGATGGTGGGAATCCCGGGAAAGCGGAATCCAAAGACGGCAATGCTATTTTTCTGCACGTTTTCGGCAGCGTAAGCGTTTACCGACGGGAGCAGCGAGCTCAACGCGCGAATGCGATCGGCACGCACGATGCGATCGGCCGATTCGCGCTCCAGCACGCTGAGATTCGCCTTAATGCCGCGCTGTATGGCGTCGTCCAAGGATAACTTCAAGGGGGCAAGTTTCGACGACGGATCGGCGGTCTGCGCCTCGATCGGCCGCCAGCCGGCGAGTGTCAGACAGAGGACAAACACTTGGAGCGAATACAAAATTCGCCACGGCAGAATTCTGGGCATGCGTGGACGGCTGGCCTTTCTAAATTGGATGCGGCGACGCGATCAAAAGATGCGAATCAAAAGATGCAAAACCAACTTCCAACTTATTATTATCGGCTACTCGCGGCGCGAACGCTGTGGCCCGATTTTCGCCAGCCGGGAATCTTCTTATAGTGCGACAGTGCAGGGCCGAATTAGACGGGCAAAGGCGCAAGGCGTCTCGAAAATATTTCTTGGGAGAAAATGCGCGACCATTCGTCTATTTGAATGCGGACGGAAGAACCTCCGCCATTGCATCGAGGATATAGATACACAAGAGGAGCTGGCTACACAATTATGTTCAACAAGATCCCTTCGGACAAAACTTCCGGGAAATCCCTGTGGAGAGAGACGCGTGTTTTTGCTTACTGCATGCTGGCGGCGGGGCTCGGGGCAGCAGTGGGCTCGCATTCCTGGGCGGCCAGACCTCCGATCCAGACCGTGTCGGCGGCCTCGTACGCAACGAGCGGTGTGGAATCGACCTTCGCTCCTATCGTAGATAAAGCCCTGCCGTCGGTCGTGAATATTTCGTCATCGAAGACGTCGAAGGTGGCGCAAACGGAATCGCCGCAGATGGATCCGTTCTTCCGTCAGTTTTTTGGCGAGGAGTTCGGCGGCAAACAGGGACGGCAGTTTAACGCTCCGCAGAAGCGCACCGAGCATAGCCTCGGGTCCGGCGTCATCGTCCGTTCGGATGGCTACCTCTTGACGAACAATCACGTGATCGATGGTGCGACCGACATCCTAGTCACGCTGGGCGACAAGCGCGAACTGAAGGCGAAGGTGATTGGCGCGGATCCGAAAACGGATATTGCCGTACTGAAAGTGGACGCCTCGAACCTTCCGGCCATCACGATGGCCGATTCGGCCAAGGCACGCGTGGGCGATGTGGTGCTCGCGATGGGGAATCCTTTCGGTCTGGGGCAGACGGTGACCATGGGCATCATCAGCGCGCAGGGACGCACGAATCTGGGCATCGAAGACTACGAGGATTTTATCCAGACCGATGCCCCGATCAATCCGGGCAACTCCGGCGGTGCGCTGATCAACACGCGCGGCGAACTGGTGGGGATCAACACCGCGATCCTGGCGAACAACGGCGGCAATCAGGGCGTGGGCTTCGCGGTTCCCGTGAATCTGGCGCATAGCGTGATGACGCAGGTGATGGAGCACGGCAAAGTGGTGCGCGGCTACCTGGGCGTGGCCCCCGAAAATGTCACGCCTGCTTTGGCGCAAGCGTTCCGTCTCAACGCTTCGACCCACGGAGTTCTCATGGGCGATGTGACGGCGGATGGTCCGGCGGGCAAGGCCGGCATCGAACGCGGCGATGTCGTGGAAGAAGTGAATGGCGAGCGCCTCGATGCGGCCAATCAGCTGCGCATGAAGATTTCGTTGATGGCTCCCGGAACCGTCGCGAATCTCAAAGTGCTGCACGACGGCAATGAAAAGATGGTCGCCGTGAAGCTGGGAGAATTGCCGGGCACGGCGGATCGTGCAACGGAGCACGGCGAGGATGGCGGCTCTAAGAATGCGCTCGAAGGCGTGGCGGTGGACGCGTTGAATTCACAACTGGCGCGTGAAATGAAGATTTCGCCGAACGTCCACGGCGTGGTGGTCACGGACGTCGACCAGGGCAGCGCCGCTTTCAATGCCGGATTGCGCGAAGGCGATGTGGTGATGGAAGTGAATCGTAAGCCGGTGACTTCGGTGAACGAATTCGATAGCGCGCTGCATAAAGCGAATGGCGAGAACGTGTTGTTGCTGGTGAATCGGAACGGACTCACGCAGTTCATCGCGGTTCAGAAGTAAGTGGCGTCTTTGTTCGAGAAGAGCCGGTCCACGTGGTTTACTCCGCGAGGGCCGGCTTTTTTATTTTGGAGCTACCTTTCTTACCTTCGCGCGGCCATCGTCTTATTTGCGGGCAGCCAGCGTCTTATTTTCGAACGACCAGGGCCGCGGGTTCTCCTCCGCAATGGCCGCCGTACCCAGCCAGAACGCTTCCAGCATGTGAACGAGATCGACCAGCGATTCAAGATCGCCAGGCTTAGAGATGTAGCAGTTGGCGCGCAGGTCGTAGGCCCTGGCGATATCCGCGGCTTCGGTAGACGTGGAGAGAATGATGACGGGAATTTGCCGCAGGTCCCGCTGGCTCTTAATTTCCGCCAGAAGTTCCGTGCCGTTGGCGCCGGGAAGGTTCAGATCGAGCAAAATCAGCGAAGGCCTCGACACGCTCTGATAAGGATCCTCGCGGCGCAGAAAGGCGAGGGCCTGTGGACCGTTGTGCGCGATACTCAGCTTGGCCGAGCAGCGGGCTTCGCGAAAGGCTTCCTGCATCAGGCGGATATCTCCGCGGCTATCCTCCACCAGGAGAATCTCCGCTGCGGTGCGCGCTGCACGCTTTCTGAAAGGCATTCGAAACAGGAGTGCCCGTCACAAGCGACTCTTCTCCATATGAACCTCCCAGTTTTTCCCAGCAGGGGGACCGTGGAGCGTGCCGATTCGGCAAACTGATTTGGTGCGCCTTCCAATTTGGCGCACACGCCGCAAGCGGGATTGATTCAATCTTCTCGAGTTGTGCGGTGGTCCTCGAAGTGCACTGAACACTGCGTTATGGCGTCGTGGTTCTCCCCTTCCCCTTACCCCGCAGTGGATACCGTAACCACTGCGGCGCCGGGGAACTGCGCAGACAGCAGCACAGACGATGTAAAGCGCGGCGAACGCTCCGCAGTGCGTACAGAGGCCCATACACCGGTCGATCTTGGACTGGTCCTCGGGCTCGCGATTGCCGCTGCCGCGATCGTGGCGGGAATCGGCACCACGGGAATCGGCCTCGGGTACTTCTTTCAACCCACCGGCGCGTTGATCGTCATCGGAGGCACCATCGGCGTGACGTTGATCTCCTCGCCGCGAACCGCATTGGCGCGAGCGCTGCGGCGAGTCGCGCGGCTGTTCCGGCCATCGCCCTCGGAAGGCGCCGAGGCGACGATTGAGGAACTCCTCGACTTTGCGAAAAGCGCGCGCAACTTCGGAATATTGCGGATTGAGCCCGCGCTGCCCAAGGCCAGGAATCCGTTCCTGCGACAGGTGCTGGCGCTGGCGCTCGATGCCAAGAATCGCGAGGAATTCCGTGCCGCACTCGCAACCATGTTGCGGGTTCGCGAACGGCAGGGAGAAAGCGACGCGCGAGCTTTGGAAACGGCAGGCGGCTTCGCGCCGACCATCGGCGTGCTGGGAACAGTGGTGGGATTGATCGATGCGCTGCGTCATTTTTCGGATTTGGGAACGGTGAGTGCCTCGGTGGGAACGGCGTTCGTCTCGACGCTCTATGGATTGGCGTTGGCGAATCTTGTGTTGTTGCCCGCCGCGCATCGCATCCGCAGTGCGGCTGAGGAAGACTCCCAGGCCGATGAGTTAATCGCAGAAGGCTGCCTGGGAATTTACGACGGCATTCATCCCACGATGTTGCGCGATCGCCTGACCGGCTATCTGCGCACGGACGGCCAGACGCGACCCGTCCAATGAGCCGGCGAGCACAGCCTGCGGCACTGGGCCATCACCGCTGGATGGTCAGCTATTTGGATGTCCTGACCATTCTGCTGATCTTCTTTCTGACGGCAGCGGCGAAAACCTGGAAGAATCCGCCGCTGCAAGCGTCGAGCAATCCGTCTGCAACGTCAGCGTCGGCGTTGTCCACGTTATCCGCGGGAAGCAACCCCGGCGCGCCCAAAACCGAGAACGCCGCAGAGCAGGCCGCCGAGCAACCCACAGCTCACGCAGCAGAACAGGAGGACGCGGATCCCGAAGAATCGGAATCCTCCCTCGCGACCGTGGCGCGGAAGCTGCAGGAAGAGGGACTGGACGTTCGGCCGCTCGTGGACGGCGAGGGCGAAACTGATCCAACGGGTCAAGGCGGACTGGCAATTGATTTATCGCAAGCCGTACTCTTCGCCCCAGGCGACGATCGCGTGCGTGCGGAAGCGTTGCCGGATTTGCGGAAGATTGCGGACGCGCTGCGCGACATCCCCAACAAAGTGAATCTGGCGGGTCACGCGGATGCAACGCCCATCCACAATCGGCGCTTCCGCAACAATTGGGAGTTGGCGGCGGCGCGCAGCCTGCGCCTGATGGAAGTGTTGACGGAGCGCTATGGAATCGACCAATCGCGCGTGTCGATTTCCAGTTATGGTGCGCTCGAGCCCAAGAGTCCTAACGATACACCGAACGGGCGCGCCAACAATCGGCGCGTAGAGGTGCAGATTTTTCAAGGCGCCAACTAGCTTCTTCCTTTCGGGTCAGGAATCTGACGGGCGTGTGCGCTCCATCCCCCACGCGACTCTTCGCAATCCGGCCCAATCCGGAAAGATCGCAGGATTTTCCAGCCAGGTAAGCAGCCAGAGCACCATTTCTTCTTTCTCCGCGCGCCGTTCCTCCGAGATTTTAGGGGAGCGCGCGGCCAAGCGGGCATGATCCTTCGCTACGATCACGATCGCGCGAACCGATTTCTTCCGCTGCGCATCGCCGCTCTGGTAGATCTCAAGGAGACGTTCTAAGGATTCCTGCAGTTCGTCGAAGCTCCCTTGACGGACGCCGTCGACCATCGGATCGAGCGCAATACCCGATTCGCGGAGCAGCCTGTGAAGATAGCTTTCGGATATCGGAGCCAGCACCGATCGCAGCTCCACGTACTCCGTTTCTCCGATGCAGGTAGGCGAATGCTCGGCGATCCAGCGCTCGAGTTCAGAGCGCTTTGTGTGCGGCGGCATTGCGGTAAGCTTGCACGGCCTTCGCGTGTTCGGCCAAGGTGGCGGAAAATTGATGGCCGCCGCCGGATGGCTTGGCAACGAAATACAAAAACTTCGTTTCCGCGGGGGCCAGCGCGGCGCCGATCGCGGCGGCTCCAGGATTCGCAATGGGACCCGGCGGCAATCCGGCGTTTTGATAGGTATTGTAAGGATTCGTGCTGGCTAAATCCGACTTGTGTATTTTCCCGCGATAACGATCCTCCAGCAACGCCGCGTAAATCGTCGTCGGATCGCATTCCAGCCGCATGCCTTTTGCCAGACGATTGGCAAAAACGCTCGCGACTAACGGACGTTCTTCGGCAACCGCCGTTTCCTTTTCCACCAGCGACGCGAGAGTGACGGCCTCTTGCGGATCCATATTTGCGTTGAACACGTTTGCGGTGGACATGTTTGCAGTGGACGTGTTTGCGGCCGACCTCGCCTTCGCCCACTCCTTGCGAAACTGGTCGGTCATCATTTTGGTGAGCAGCGCGGCATGGGTGGAATGCGTCAGCCGATAGGTGGACGGGAACAGGAATCCTTCCAAGTTCTGCGCGTTCGGCGCCAGATCGTGGATCAGCGCCGGTTGCGAGGCCGCTTCCAGAAAATCGGCCGCCGTCATGATGCCCTTCTCTTCGAGCGATCGCGCGATATCGAACATGTTACTGCCCTCCGGCGCCGTGAATTCGAAGGTGTAGATATCGCCGCGCGCCACCCGGCTGAAGACTTCTCTGACGGACGCTGCGCTCGCGAATCGATACTCGCCTGCCTGCAGTTTCGTCGAGGGCCGCAAGGCGCGCTGCAACAGAAACGCCCACGAATACCGGACGACTCCGGCGCGTTCGAGCGCTTCAGCCATTCCCCGGCTGCCGGTTCCGCGAGGCAATTCGACGAACGTCTCATTCGCGAATCCGCGATACGGCGCCAGCACCGCCCATCCGGCAAAGGCAGCGATCACGACGATCGTTGCAAGGAAAAGGAGCGCGAGTTTCTTAATCACGCGGCACCTCGTCACCTTGGTGCCCGTCACCTTGGATCTCGTCACTCTGGACCTGCTCTGCCGCGCCGCCTCGCCCGAAATCCAAAAAGCTTTCCAGCAGGAGAACCGCCGAGAGCTGATCCACCGCCTTGGCGCGCTTTTCAATACTGATGCCGCTGGAACGCAACACGCGCCCGGCTTCCACGCTGGTCAGGCGCTCGTCCCAATAACGAATTCCGACGTCGGTGCGTTCGCGCAGCCGCTCGGCAAACTCCTTGGTATAAACCGCCTGACGTCCCTCCGTGCCGCTCATATTCAAAGGATGCCCCACCAGCAGCAGCTTTACTTCGCGCGAGCGGACCAGCTCATCAAGCGCAGCCAGATCCTCGCGAATCGTGGTGCGATAGAGCGTCGGCAGCCCTTGCGCGGTGATGCCCATGGGATCGCTGAGCGCCAGACCGATGCGCTTTTTGCCCACGTCGAGCGCCAAAATTCGGCCCACCAACGGATTTTCCTGGAATTCCATTGTCAATCCAAATTATAGTGAAGGAACGGGATTATAGTGAAGGAACGGGCGAAGTTTTTGCTGGTGGACGTTTGGTGCACGGCGCTGATTTGACGGAAACATGATTTGACGGAAACAAGGGAAACACAAGAAAGCGTACGACTCGGCGTTGGTATTTTGGCGGCCGGTGCGGCGGTGGCCCTGCTGTACTACGGCCGTTCGTTCTTCATCACGATTGTCATCGCGTCGATGATTGCGTTTCTACTGGATCCTGTCGTCGTACTCATCATGCGCTTGCGGCTGCCGCGCGGGCTTGCGAGCTTCGTCGTCTGCTCCATTGGTTTGGCTCTGCTGTATTTGGCGGGAGTCGGGCTATACACGCAGGCGCTCCAAATCTCCGATGCACTTCCGGCCTACGGCGAACGCGTGAATCAGCTGGTAGAAGCGGTTGCCACACGCATGGACCGTGTAGAAAATTCCGTCTATCAATCGTTGGTTCCCAAACGTTTTCAAGCAACGGTGGCCACGCCAACGCCCGACACCACGGCGCCGAAGGGCAAACGCAAGAAAGCAGGGACGCTTGTCGCGCCTCCCGAAATTTCCGCGCAGCCCGCCGTGCAGGAAGTGCACGTGCAGCAGGAGCCGACGCCGCTGATCCGCTACGTTTACGATTACCTGCGCGAATACTACAGCACACTACTGATGGCGTCGTTCGTTCCATTTCTCGTTTATTTCTTGCTCAGTTGGCGCGATCATATTCGCAATCGCTACTTATTGTTGTTCGAGGGCGAGGAGCGCAGGACCGCGGAGGACGCCTGGGTGGGAATCGGCGCCATGGTGCGCGCCTACGTCATCGGCAACTTCATGCTGGGCGTCCTGCTGACCATCGCCAGCGCCCTGCTCTTTGCCGCCGTCAACGTCCCTTATTGGTTGGTGGTTGCTCCGATCAGCGGATTCCTCAGCCTGGTTCCCTACATCGGGCTGCCGTTGGCGATTGTTCCGCCTCTCGTCGCTGTGCTGCCGGTCGCGAAAGATCCGGGCACCTATGTATTCCTGATCATCAGCGTTGGCGTGTTGCACTTACTTGCCTTGAATTTGATGTACCCGAAACTTGTGGGAGCGCGCGTGCATCTCAATCCCTTGGTAGTTACCATCGCCTTGATGTTTTGGGGCATGCTGTGGGGTGGCATCGGTCTCGTACTGGCGATTCCGCTCACCGCTGCCTTTAGAGCCGCCTGCGACCACGTGGCGAGCTTGCGTCCCTACGGCCGCCTGCTGGGCGACTAGCGACTGGCCTGCGCGACAACAATCCTCGCGTTGGCATGGCGAGTAGAATAGAAGAACCTTCGCCGGAGCTGCATGAGCAAACACTTTTGGATTTTTCTATTGGCCGGTCTCGCCATTGTGGCGATTCTCTTATTCGCGCTGTTGACCGGGACCAAAGGCGCGCATCTTAGGCTCGAGGGAAAAGTTTTGAAGGTTCGCGTGCTCTCGCTTCCCGGCAGCAACGCGGCGCTCGTGATGGTGGATTTCCGCGTATCCGATCCGTCGGACGTCCCTTTTGTCGTGAGCTCCGTGAAGCTGCGCCTGCAGCCGGCGCAAGGCGATCCCGCGGAAGGCATCACGATTTCAAAACCCGACATGGCCGCGGTATTTCAATATGAGAAGCTGCTCGGCCCGAAATACAACGACGTATTAGGAGCTCCGGACCGCATCAAGCCCCACCAGTCCTTCGATCGCATGGCAGGAGCGCGCTTCGAGATGCCCGAGGCCGCCGTCGCCGCGCGCCGCGGTCTGACACTGGTCATTGAAGAAGTCGACGGCACGGTCGCCGAACTCGCCGAAAACCAATAACTCCGGAAAAACAATAACTCCGTATGATCTCCACACAAGTGATCGACACCGCCATCGGACATCCCGCCGCGAACGTACCGACCGTTCTGGATTATTTCGTGGCCGACCAAGGCTGGCAGGAGGCCGGCCACAGCTTCACCGACGAAGACGGCATCATTGAGACCTTCGGCGAAAATGAAGCGTTCGGCGATACTCCGCCTGCCGGAATTTACCGCTTGACCTATGACATCGCCGCGTATCGAGCCGACCCTTTTTTTCCGACCATCGGCGTGACCTTCGAAGTCACGGATACGGCCGACGACTGCCATTTGACGCTTAACCTGAGTCCGTTCGGGTATTCCATCTCGCGCGGCTGATGGTTTCGATGGGATGGCGGCTGATGGTTTCCATGGGATGACAGTTCGCGTCAAGGTGATCCCGCGCAGTCCGCGCACCGAATTCGCGGGAGCGATGGCCGACGGCACACTCAAAATCCGCCTCGCCGCCGTTCCGGAAAAGGGAAAAGCGAACGAGGCGCTGTGCGCGTTTCTCGCCGCTCACTACCGAGTGCCTCGCGATCGCGTGAGTGTGATCAGCGGCCAGACCGCCGCTTTAAAGCTCGTGCGCATTGACGGCATCGCGAGCTAAACTGCACTCATTTTGCATCGTGGGGTATCGTCCTCAAAGGTATCCACTCTTGCGCCCGCCGCCAGAATGTATTATTATTCATTCGAGTGAATAAACATTCACAGCCAAGGGGGACAACCATGCCAGCCCCGGTTCGCAACATCGCCGCGCGTTTCGCCCAGGATTTGACCTGCGATCTGGATTTCTCGACGAGTGCACTGGAACACGCGCTGAAACTCTCGGCGCAAATCAAACGCACTCCTGCGCGCTTTGCCAAAACGTTGGCTGGCCGCTACCTGAGCCTGTTGTTCGAAAAACCGTCGCTGCGCACGCGCTTGACCTTCGAGCTTGCGATGAAACAACTGGGCGGCGACTCCGTCTGGAGCATCGGGCCGATCGTGGAGCGCGAACCCGTGAAGGACGTCGCGCGCAACCTGGATCGGTGGACGCAGGGCATCGTCGCTCGGGTGTTCTCGCAGACCACCATCGATGAACTCGCCAAATGGTCGAACGTACCGGTCATCAACGCTCTGAGCGATCTTTATCATCCGTGCCAGGCGCTGGCCGACGTCCTCACGCTCAAAGAACACTTGGGCGATTTGCGGGGCCGCACCGTCGCCTTCGTCGGCGACGGAAATAACGTCGCGCATTCGCTGATGCTGGATGCTACACGTCTCGGGATGAATGTTGCGATAGCAACTCCCCCGAGCTACGAACCGAACGCGGACATCGTCGCGCAAGCTCGGGAATTCGGCTCGGTGGTCGTCTCGAACGATCCTTCGGAAGCCATGCGCGGCGCCGACGCCGTCTACACCGACGTCTGGACCAGCATGGGCCAGGAGATGGAAGCTTCGCTGCGCCTGGCTGCATTTACTCCCTATCAAGTGAACTCGAAGTTAATGGCGCAAGCCAACTCCGAAGCGATTTTTATGCATTGCCTTCCGGCCAAACGCGGCCAGGAAGTGACCGACGAAGTGATGGAGTCGCCCCAGTCGGCGGTTTTCGATCAAGCCGAGAATCGTCTGCACGCACAGAAGGCCTTGCTCGTGATGCTGCTGAGTTAAGAAGCACACGATCGGGTTACGGAACCGCGAATATAAATGAGCGGGTAGTGGTTTGCGCGAACCGCGTCAATCGCGCCGAAATGAAATACCGAGGAAAACCAATGAATAAACCGAAGAAAGTTGCGCTTGCCTACTCGGGCGGTCTGGACACATCGATCATTATTCCGTGGCTGAAAGAAAACTACGGCTGCGAGGTGGTGGCCGTTTGCGGAGACATCGGCCAAGGTGGCGACGAACTCACGGGCCTGAAAGCGAAAGCTCTCAAGACCGGAGCCTCCGAAGTCCATATCGCCGATATGCGCGAGGAGTTCGTCTCCCAATATTTGTGGAAGTTGGTGCGCGCCGGCGGCGAATATGAGCATAAGTATCTGCTCGGCACCTCGATCGCGCGTCCGTTGCTGGCGAAGCGTCAAGTAGAAGTGGCGCTCGCCACCGGTTGCGATGCACTGGCTCATGGATGCACCGGCAAGGGCAACGATCAGGTGCGCTTCGAGCTCACCTACAAGGCGCTCGCGCCGCATCTCGCCGTGATCGCTCCGTGGCGGGAATGGGACATCGTTTCACGCGAGGATGCCATCAAGTATGCCGCCGAGCGCAACGTGCCGATCTCCGCGACAACGACCAAAATCTATTCCCGCGATCGCAACATCTGGCACATTTCGCACGAAGGCGGAGCGCTGGAAGATCCGAAAAACGCGGCTCCCGACGAAATCTGGATGCTGACGCGCAGCGTCAAGGACGCGCCGGATCGAGCCGAAGACGTGACCATCGGATTCGAAAAAGGCAATCCGGTTTCGGTCAACGGCGAGAAGATGCCGGCGGTGGAACTGCTCACCAAGCTGAACCGCATCGGCGCCAAGCACGGCGTCGGCCGCGTGGATCTCGTGGAGAATCGCTTCGTCGGCATGAAGTCGCGCGGCTGCTACGAAACTCCGGGTGGCACGCTGATCATGGCGGCGCATCGCGAAATTGAGGCACTCACGCTCGACCGCAGCATCTCGCACTATAAGCAGAAACTTTCGCTCGACTACTCCGATCTGGTCTACGCAGGGCTGTGGTTCACACCTCTACGCGAAGCGCTCGACAAGTTCTTCGATTCCGTCAACCAGGTCAACACCGGCGAGATCACGCTGCGCCTGTACAAGGGCGGATTCCAACCCGTCAGCCGCACGTCGCCGAATTCGCTCTATTCGCTCAACATCGCGAGCTTCACCATGGGCGCCGAATACGATCAGCGCGACGCGCGCGGCTTCATCAACCTGATCGGCCTGCCGATTCAAGTGCAGGCGTCGCTCAAGAAGGCTGGGAAGAAGGCCGGCCATAAGGGCGCCAAAAAGAAGTAGGATCTGCACAATGAAACTGTGGGGTGGACGTTTTGAAGAAGGTCCCTCGGAAGTCTTCGAGCGATTTTCCGGATCGCTGCATTTCGACAAGCGCCTGATCCAGGCCGATATCCGGGGCTCGCAGGCGTTTGCGCGAGCCTTGGAACACGTCGGCATTCTCAGCGCCGAGGAGCGCGCGCGGCTGGTTTCGGCCTTTGATGCGATCGCGGAAGAAGCCAAACAACCCGGATTTTTCGACGGCGCGACCGACGAAGACGTCCACACTCTGGTCATTCGCAAGCTTGGTGAAAAGGTCGCCGAGCTTGCCGAAAAGATCCACACCGGCCGCAGCCGTAACGAGCAGGTATCGCTCGACGTCCGCTTGTGGCTGCGTGGCGAAATCGATCGGGCCTCGGAATTTCTAATCGAACTCATGCGCTCGCTGCTCGATTGCGCGGCGAAGAACCCCACGGCGGTGATCCCCGGCTACACGCACTTGCGCCGGGCGCAGCCCGTGCTGTGGCCCCATTATCTGCTCGCTTATTTCGAAATGTTCGCGCGCGATTTCGAGCGCCTGCAGCAGACACGCGCTCGCGTGAACGTTCTTCCGCTCGGCAGTGGAGCTCTCGCCGGCAGCGGATTTCCCTTCGATCGCGACACGATCGCACGCGATCTGGGTTTCGCCTGCATCACGCATAACAGCATGGATGTTTCGGCCGATCGCGATTTCGCGCTCGACTTCTTGTATGCCGCATCCACCACCATGCTGCATCTTTCGCGCTTCTCCGAAGATTGGATTCTTTACTCCAGCGAGGAATTCGGATGGCTCGAGCTCGGCGACGGCGTCACCAGTGGATCGAGCCTGATGCCGCAAAAGAAGAATCCCGATTCGCTCGAATTAATTCGCGGAAAATGCGGCCGCGTCTTTGGCGACCTCAGCTCGCTGTTCGTGACGATGAAGGGCCTGCCGACTACTTACAATCGCGACATGCAAGAGGACAAAGAGCCTCTGTTCGACGCTGCCGATCAACTCTGCGGATCGCTCGAGATGGCCTGCGCCGTAGTGGAGTCCGCGAAGCTTCGCCCGGAGAAACCAGCGGCAGCGGCCGAAGAAAGCTGGACCGTCGCAACCGATCTGGCCGAAGCTCTGGCGCGCAACGGTACGCCGTTCCATCGCGCCCATCAAATTGCAGGACGTTTAGTTTTGGAAAGCGTTCGTGCTGGAAAACGGCCCTCGGATTGGACGCCGGAAACACTGGCAGCGTTCGCGCCGGAGTTTACTCCGAAGATGGCCGCGATGTTGAAGCCCTCGGAAGGTATGAAGACGCGCGAAATTCGCGGAGGCACCGGCCCCGAACACGTGGCGAAGGCATTGATCGAAGCCCGCGCGCGCCTGGATCAATTGCTGCTGTGATCTGATTCTCATGAACAAGGCCTATCGTCAAAGCCAAATCCTGAAGCTGATCCGGCAGTGCCCGATCCATACGCAGCAGGACCTGGCCGAGGCGCTGCACTCGCTGAAACTCACCGCCACACAGGGAACGCTGTCCCGCGATATTCACGATCTGGGGCTGGTGAAAACGCCCGCCGGCTATGCACAAGTTCATGGCGAACCGGCCGCCGCTGCGGGACCCGAGGTGGAAACGCTGGCGCGCGAACTTTTGCTCGACGTGCGTCTGGCGCAGAATCTGCTCGTCCTGAAAACTCCTCCGGCCAATGCCAACGCGCTCGCCGCCGCGCTGGATCGCGCCGACTGGCCGGAAGTGACGGGCACCATCGCGGGCGACGACACCGTGCTGGTCGTCGCGCCGGACAAGAAAACGGCGGAGTCTTTGCGCGACCGTTTTCTGAAGCTGTTACGGTAGGCGCGGCTTGTTCAGTAGGGGCGCAGGCTCTTTAAGTAGGCGCGGCCGCCGCCAACTATCTTACAATTGGAGATTCGTTTGCATGTTTCAAAGGGCTCGCACATGGCTGCTGCGCTCCGGGATTCAGGAGCCCGGCGGTGGAGTGGCCCGCTACTACCGCGCCGACGTAGAAAACAATCTCCCGGTCTCGACCGAGATCACGGGCTACTTCACGGGTGCGCTTTTTCATCTTCACGAATTGGCAAGTGCAGCGACCACCGAAGCCGGCCTTGCCGCCGCACACTATTTGACGCGTCAGGCGTGGTCCGCGCAACACGCGACGATCCCTTTCGAACCGGGATCTGAGTACGCTTACTTCTTCGATATCGGCATCATCGTGCGTGGATTGCTTGCCGCGTGGAAGGCCACTGGTGAGCAGGAATTTGCGGATCGCGCAAAAGACGCCGCGCTATCGCTCGCCTTCGATTTTCTGGGCGACGGCGTGTTTCATCCCGTCATCACCTTGCCCGAAAAGCAGCCGCTGGACTACGAGCCAAAACGCTGGTCCCGCAGTCCTGGCTGCTATCAATTGAAGTCTGCGCTCGCCTGGCATGACATCGGCCAAGCGTTCGGCGATGCGCATGCCACGCGGGTGTTCGAAGCCGCGCTCGCCTCCGCGCTCGCGACGCACGAGAGTTTTCTCCCCGGCGTCGACGATCCCGAAAAAGTCATGGACCGGCTGCATGCCTACGGCTATTTCCTGGAAGCGCTGCTGTCCGTCGGCGATCGTCCCGAATGCCGGAAGGCCCTGACGGAGGGGATCGAGCGCGTGGGACGCTATCTGCGTGAGATTTCTCCGCGCTTCGAACGCTCCGACGTTTGCGCGCAACTGTTGCGCGTGAGAGTGATCGCGCATCGCCACTGCGGCTTGCCTCTGGATCACGAAGCAGCGGCCGAGGAAGCGCGCCGCGCCGCGGCGTATCAAGCAAGTTCTGCCGACCCTCGTATTGAGGGCGGATTCTGGTTCGGCAAGAAACGGGACGGAAGCCCTGAGCACCAGAAGATGCTGCCGTTCGTGAATCCTGTGTCCACCGTATTCTGCCTGCAGGCGCTGGCGCTGTGGCAAGATCATTGTGAGGATCGTTGGACGTTCCAGCTCCACGAATTGGTTTGAGCGCGGTTCTTGATCAGTGATTCACGTGAGGAATTCCATGAGCGAAATAACTAAACCCGGCGACATCCGTCGGCGCGATTTGATGAAGACCACAGCGGGACTGGCGCTTGCCGCCGGACCTCTTTCTGCCCAGTCCTCTGGGAAAAAGGGCAACCGCATCGACATCCACGCTCATGTGTGGACCGACGAATATCTCGACATGATGGAGCGCTTCGGCGTGAAGGATACCAGCGTTCAGCGCAACAAGGGCGCCGGTCCCGTAGAAGCGGAAATGGAAAAACGCTTCGCCCAAATGGACGCGGCGAAGGTCACGAAACAGATTCTTTCCATCTGCCCGCAGGCTCCTCATTTCGAGGATAAGAACAACGCGGTAGCCGCCGCGCGCGCCGCCAATGACCTCTATGCCGACGTTGTCCGCCGCTGGCCCAAGCGCTTCGCCGCGTTTGCCGCCTTGCCGCTGCCGCACATTGACGAATCGTTGAAGGAACTCGACCGCGCGATTTCGCAGCTCGGATTTGTCGGCGCAACCATCGGGACGTTTCCCGCGGGACGCTCCCCGGCTGATCCCGCCTTCTTCCCTGTGTACGAAGAATTGAACCGTCGCGGAACCGTCCTCTTCATCCATCCCTTGGGATGCAACATTTACTCGCGGCTCATCGCCGACCATCACATGACGTGGATGATCGGCGCTCCGCTCGAAGACACCATGTCCATATTGCACTTGATGGAGTCCGGCGTTGCACTCAAGTTCCCCAAGATGAAAATCGTGAACTGCCACTTGGGTGGAGCTTTGCCGATGGCCCTGCAGCGCTGGGATAACCAGTATGGTTGGGAAGATCCGAAGTTTCCGGAGAAGCCAAGCGTCGCGGCCAAGCGCATGTGGTACGACTCGGTGGGCCACGGACATCCTCCTGCGCTACGCGCGGCCGTGGATACGCTCGGCGCGGATCGCATCGTCTTGGGTAGCGATTTTCCGTACGAGGCCGGTGAGTTGTACAAGCGCGCCATCGGCTATGTCGAGCAGTCCGGCTTGAAGAAGGAAGACGCGACGAAGATTCTGGATTTCAACGCGGCGAACTTACTGGGTATGCTGTAGCGCACGGCGCTAGCGAAACTTCGGCCCTACGCCGAGCTTGTTGCCGGCCCTCACCCAGCGCGACCCCGCAGCCATTTGCATTTGCAATCGGAGAGTGGCCGCGTGCCGCTCGATCTCGGCTTTGTCGCGCTCCAGCGCGGCTTTGCTTTGTTCCAAGTCGGAATTGGCGAGTTCAAGCTCGGTTCTCTCTTGCAACAGCGCTGCGTTGGTCCGCTCCAAATCGGCCTTCTCGTTCTCGAGCTTTTCGATGCGTTTCTCCAGATCTTGAACCACGAGATACGTATCCGGCCAGCGCACACTGAACTCCGGCGTGAACGGACGCGGGCAGAGAATCTTTTCCGAAAAATCCTTCCGCAACACGGCTTCCATGTGAACCGGCTTGATTCGCCCTGCGAGCATGGCCTCTTCATCGCGCTGATGGACACGATCGATAAAGGCGCGGTCCCAAGCCTTGGATGCATCGAAATGATGACCGAAGGGGCGATCGACAAACGGATCGATGACGTTGCCGTACGGCACGAACAGTTCAAAATGAAAGTGATTCAACAGCAGCGGCAGAATATCTTGAGAACGAATTCCTTCGAAGCCCTCTTGGGAACAATCCCAGTTCAGGAAAGTGTCTTCCTGGCGGCGCAGCATCCGGTTGTAGCGATAAGCCTCCGGCAGCTCCTGCCACAACTCCTGGACGATTTCGAGAGCCTCCGGCCAGCGCTGATGCCCGTTGCGGCCGATCATGTCGGAGACGATAAACTGACCGTGTGGCGCGAGCGCCGTTTGCACTTGCTTGAATAAACCTTCCAGATTGACGACATGATGCAGCGAATGGGATGCCAGCACCGCATCGTATTCCTGCGCCGGCTCCCAATCGTTGAAGTCTGCCTGCAGGAAGCCGACTTGATCCTCGACGCCCTTTTGTTTCGCCTCTTCCTGCCCACGTTTCAACATCGCGCCATTCAGGTCCAGACAATCGATCACAAATCGCGTGTGGCCTTGGGATTTCAGATGTTGCGCCAGTTCAATCTCCAGTTCGCAATTCCCCGCTCCGATGCTGATGAAGCGCAGCACGCCACCACGGCCCGGATACCCTTCACACTGGCGTTGCAGGTAGAGCTTGAACATTCCTTGCGGAGAACTAAATCCGAACCTTTCCAGCTTGGGCCGAACGTAGCGATTCGACCAGTAGTGGTAAATCGCCGGCAAGTCGTGGACATCCGTTTGCCCACTGAAAGTATCGATTTCCTTAAGGACACGGGCGTCGTAGTCTTCCTGGGCTGTTGACATGTCGGTGTGCGGAAGTAAATCGGAGAAGGACTTGACCTTGTGTATCACGAAACCGCGCCCCTTGTCACCGGGGCTGTTCCGCTGGCTCCCGCTGGCGAAGCCCATTCGACACAATTCGCCGTCGCGAAGCGAGTAGAATAGAACGTAGTGACCCCTGAAAATATGGCGGATCAGACCGCAGGTGAGATTCAGCCCCCGGCCTCGTTGGAGAATGCCTCGCTGGAAGCTGTTTCACCCCAGAGCACTCCTCCAGCCGTGACCGCAACCGCGGCTTCCACCGAAGATCACCCGCGCAGCGCGCTCGCCGAATGGACCATCACCATTCTGCTCCTGCTGTTTCTGACCACGACGCTGGTGCAGGCCTATGTGATCCCGACGGGTTCGATGGAAGACACGCTGCTGATCGGCGATCACCTGTTGGTCGATAAGCTGGCCTACGCGCCCGCCGGGCCGGTGAGCAAGTACCTGCTTCCCTACACCGAGGTGCATCGCGGCGACATTATTGTGTTCCGCTATCCGGTCGATATCCGCCAGACCTTCGTCAAACGCGTGGTCGGCGAACCGGGCGACCGCATCCGCATCGTCAATAAACAGGTCTATCGCAACGGCTCGCCGGCGAACGAACCATTCAAGGTTCATAAGACGGATTACATCGCGCCGTACCGCGACAATTTTCCGAACGAACCGGACGTCATGGTGGATCGCGGCGCGCTCGATATGTTGCAGCACCACGTCACCAACGGCGAAGTGGTCGTCCCTCCGAACAGCTATTTCGCCATGGGCGACAATCGCGATAATTCGCTCGACAGCCGCTATTGGGGATTTGTGCCGCGCGAAAACATCATCGGCAAGCCGCTCATCATTTACTGGTCTTTCGACGCCCCCAGCTCGGACTTGCAGGATCCTTCGATTGGCGCCGGGCACATCCTGGACGTCGCGAAGAACTTCTTCGGCAAGACCCGCTGGAACCGTAGCTTCATGTTGATCCGTCCCTATCGCGGCCAATGAGCAAACTGCACCAAGGCACCCGGGATTTCATTTTCGAATGGACCCTCAATATTCTCATTCTGCTGTTCGGCACCACTACGCTGGTTCAAGCGTTCATCGTGCCGACGCCTTCCATGGAAACCACCGTGATGGTGGGCGATCACTTATTGGTCGACAAGCTTTCCTACGCGCCCGCGGACGCCGTGAGCAAGTACCTGCTCCCCTACACGGAACCGAAGCGCGGCGACATCATCGTGTTTCGTTATCCCATGGATATCCGCCAGAATTTCGTGAAACGCGTCATGGGCGTGCCCGGCGATCACATCCACATCCTGAATAAAGTGGTGTACGTGAACGGCAAGCCGTTACAGGAACCCTACGCGCAGCACATTTTTCCGAATCTGGAACCCTATCGCGATACGTTCCCGTCGGAGCCATCGGGCCCCGTCGTGGATCGGGCATTGAAGATGCTCGCGGAGAACGTTCAGAACGGCGAGCTCGTCGTGCCCGCGGGAAACTATTTCGCGATGGGCGACAATCGCGACAACTCGCTCGACAGCCGCTACTGGGGCTTTGTTCCCCGCGACTACATCATCGGAAAACCTTTGTTTATTTTCTGGTCCTACGATGCGCCCACCGAAGACTGGGTCGGCAGCGGTGGCGGCCACTACCTCGATCTCCTGCAGAACTTTTTCGGCAAGACGCGCTGGAACCGCACGCTCAAGCTGGTTCGCGGCGTGCCGATTCCCTAGGACATCCATGTCTCATCTCTACGGCCTCATCCTCGCGGGAGGACGCGGGACGCGCTTCTGGCCCAGCAGCCGCCGCAGCCGCGCCAAGCAGGTTCTCAGCTTCTTCGGCGAACGCACGCTGATCCAGCAAACCGTCGATCGCTTGCGCCCTCTGCTTCCTCCCGAACGCATTTGGATCATGACGAATCACCATCTGCGCGCGGAGATCGTCAAGCAATTGCCCGAGGTCCCGAAGCACCAGATCCTGGCCGAGCCCGCGCAACGCAACACCGCGCCCGCCATCGGCCTAGCCGCGCAGATCATCTCGCAACTCGATCCCGATGCCGTGATGGGCGTGTTTCCCGCCGACCACGTCATCGCCAAACCGGGCGCCTTTGTGCGCCTTCTGCGCCCCGCGTTCAAAGCCGCCAGCGAAGGCCAGATCGCCGTCATCGGCATCCAACCGCGCTGGGCCGAGACCGGATATGGCTACATCGAATTCGGCGGCACGGTAGCATCGTCCACCACGAAGCCCTCGCCGCTCCCGGTCCTCCGCTTCCGCGAAAAGCCGGACTTGCAAACCGCCGAACAATTTGTTGCGGCAGGTAATTTCTATTGGAACGCCGGCATGTTTTTCTGGAAAACGTCCGTGCTGCTCGAGAGCTTACGCCAATTTCAACCCAAAACCGCGTCGCTCTTGGCAAGCCTGCCTTCCCTCAAGAGCCGCCAGTTCGCTCCGAAGCTCGAAGCGATCTTCCCGATGTGCGAGAACATCTCGATCGACTACGCCGTGCTGGAACGCGCCAAGAACGTGGTCGGTATTCCCGCTGGCGATATCGGCTGGAGCGACGTCGGCAGTTGGAACGCGGTCTATGAGCTCCACAAGCGCGACGCCAACGGCAACGCCCTACGTTCAACGTCCATCGTCGAAGCGAGCACCGGCAATTACGTACAAGCCGATAAAAAACTTGTCGCCTTGCTCGGCGTGAAGGATCTGATCATCGTCGATACGCCCGATGCGCTGCTGATCGCCGATCGCAGCCGCGCGCAAGAGGTTGGCGATCTAGTCAAGCGCCTGGAAAAAGCCGGGCACGATCACCTGCTATAGCCTGACACCCACGCCCCGAACCCACCGCGTTGGAGCCCCATGCGTCAGCGTGGGGCTTACATCAAACGCGTTCTTGGAGCCCCATGCGTCAGCGTGGGGCTTACATCAAACGCGTTCTTGGAGCCCCATGCGTCAGCGTGGGGCCTACATCAAACGCGTTCTTGGAGCCCCATGCGTCAGCGTGGGGCCGACACAAAAGCGCCTTTACGCCGGATTCATTCCGC
>Ga0182030_10006657_pt1 | contig 24295 bp, 21 predicted proteins | sample 812S3MmetaG_FD_121299 | JGI IMG/M metagenome (GOLD analysis project Ga0182030, IMG submission 121299) | Permafrost microbial communities from Stordalen Mire, Sweden - 812S3M metaG (Illumina Assembly) | ecosystem: Environmental > Terrestrial > Soil > Wetlands > Permafrost | place: Sweden...
ACTGCGGTCACTCTCGTTCATCACTGGACGCATTCAAGCTCTTGCATTCGTTGGGTATTTGATGACAATCGTTGGAGCGGGCGACGAGAATCGAACTCAAGTTCTCAGCTTGGGAAGCTGAGAACTCTACGGAGGTCTTAGAGTCATTGCCCTGATTTGTCAACGAAAACTTAACTCTAAATCGGAGGTGATCGGAAGTCGGGCGTCACGCGGGCGTCAACGGAGATGACTGGAGTCTCCAATATCGGAAAGAGAGTTGATTCGCCAATCGAAACCGGTGAAACGGGAGGAGGAAATCTCGTCGACTGCGACCGTTGCAAGAGGTGCAAACAAGTCAAGAACGTCTTTACCACGTTTGTCAGTTGATCGAACAAGTCGCGGCGTGCATTCTTGATTACGGAAGTGCCGGATGCGCTTTCGACTATTTTGACGCTTCAGAAATGGTTGGACGACTTGATCTCGCGGTCGAAGTAATTCGCCAAGAAAATGGTGCTTCCGGATGAGTGAAGTGAATAGGTCATGGAAAAAGTCGTTTGGCTTCGTCGACAATGCCTCGGACGTGCGGCAAAAGTTGGTTGCTGCCGAACGGCTGCGCCTCAAGGATTCCAATCGGGGGATTGAAGCGTTCGACATATATTCCGGCGGAGAGTCCCGGCTGCACCTTCGCACCGTTGTAACCGGATGGGTAGATAACCGTCGCCAAATATGACCCATCTTTGAGGTCCGGCACCGGGGAAGCCCACTCGATTTCAATTCCGTTCTCGAAACCCATGAAGATGCTGGGCACAATTCTCCCAACGATCAGGTTCCGGTGCTTGTCCATATTGTCGAGGTTTTGGAGTTCTGCGAGAGTCCACGCTCCGTCGCCTACGTTGTACGGCTGCAACGCTTCTACAAATGATTGCGCGTTTGGCCTCAGTGCCACGACGTTGTTGCCTCCAGTGCCCCGTGGGGGGACCTTCGGTCTAACGTGCGATTTCCCCCCGGGACTCCCGAAGAACCGATCAGGCTCGTTGCAAATGGGGAACTGAATGGAGTTATCGCGGGGGTCCGCGCCGTTGTCAAGCGCGAGCGCCATGACGAGATGGTCCAATCCGGTTCGAACGTTATGGACGAAGTCCCCATAAATGAGACCCAGCAAATCCGGAAGTGGTGCCGTCATGCGGATGTTGAACGCTTCGCGAACGGAATCGGTCTGGGGTTGGGCAACGAGTGAAATCGGATTGGTTTGGAGATAGGTGCTGAGCACCATCTCGAACTCAGTTAGGTGTTGTCGTGCACGCCACAGTTTGAGGTCAACACTCGCGAAGTCAGTCACGCCACACCGTAACTCCCTAGCCCTAGGATGCTCTCATTTATCAGTGCGTTGCTCATATGTCCACTTCGACGAGCGGAGAGTCGAATGTGGATCATTAACCACAATTTGAAACTTCGCCTTTGGGTAAATGCGAACGCTCACTTTGCCAAAGTAAAGAAGTTGGAATGCCTTATGGTTTAAAATTGCGAGGAGTCGCCAAATACGATCTTCCCAACATTGAGGACATAGTGAATCTCCAGTGCGCCGGCTCGCTTTCAGAAGCTCGGATCGATCGTCTTCAGTTGAATGATCTATATGGCGAAGGACTGACAATTGATCTCCGGGAAGTCACCTGGGGCTGCTGACGATATGGGTCTCAGGTTGGGTCTTTAGTTTTAGGCGGCTTTCGATGCCAGGTCAAGTGCTTCAAATTCGAGGGGGGTCATCTTGCCGAGGGCGCGTTGGCGACGTCGACGATGATAGGTCCGTTCGATCCATGTCACGATGGCCAGTTGCAACTCCTCTCTCGTTTCCCAACGCCTCGTGTCGAGCACGTTGTTCTGCAGCAATGAATTAAATGACTCCATGGCGGCGTTGTCGCCAGCCGAGGCCACTCGTCCCATCGAGCCCACCAGGCCGTTATTGCGCAGCACGCGAACGAAGGATTTGGCTCGAAATTGAGATCCTCGGTCGCTGTGGACAATGGTTCCCTTGGGGTCACGGAGTCGAATGGCGTTGCGCAGGGCCCGAACCGCGAGCGACGCCTTCATCCGTTCGTCGAGAGCGTAGCCCACGATGCGATTGGAGTAGAGGTCCTTGATGGCACAGAGATAGAGCTTGCCCTCACTCGTTCGGTGTTCGGTAATGTCGCTCAGCCAGACTTCGTTGGGACGTGAGGCCGAGAAGTCACGCCGCACGTGATCGTCGTGAACGGCCGGTCCGGGACGCTTGGAGCTCTTTGAGCGCTTGGAGAACGAGCAGAAGATCTCTTGCTCGGAGCAGAGGCGCCACACTCGTCGTTCACTCGCCCTAAAGCCGGCGCGCTCGAGCTCGTCGGCGATGAACCGGTAGCCAAAGACGGGGTCGTCGTGGTGGGCGTCAACGGCGGCGTTGGTGAGATAGGCGTTCTCTAGGTCGCGCGGTGTCACGGGGCGACGGCACCAGCGGTAGTAGTTCTTGGTCGAGAACTTAAGAACCCGGCACGCCACCGTGACGGGGAACCCGTCAGCGGCCAACTCACGGACGAGCGGGTATTTCATTTTGGGGAGAGATCTTTGGCGAAGTATGCGGTGGCACGCTTCAATATCTCGACCTCTTGCTCCAGGACGCGATTGCGTTTCTTCAACGCTCGCAGCTCGCTTCGCTCGGCTTCGTTGAGACCGGGTCGCGCCCCGTCTTCAATATCTGCTTTCTTCAACCAGTTGTGCAAGGTCGCTTCGGAGATCCCGAAGTCCTTGGCGATCTGGCTGATGGTTGCCTCGTGTTTTCGAGCGACGCGAACCACGTCATCTCGGAACTCGGCTGGATAGGCCTTAGCCATAGTCATCATCCTTCTGTGAGGTAAATCCTCACAAGTTAGATGAGACCTAAACCTTCAGCAGCCCCCCTTCTTCGAACCGGCAGGACTCGTCCTGTTGGCGTGTCTTGCTGAATCGGAACGTCACAAGAGTGGCTTGATAGAAGTCCGGGCGCCATCGCAAATTGAATCCGCAAATTACGCGTCTCGCATGGGTTTGGGTGAACATATTGCTGATCACTGCGGTGCCGAAAATACGTTCCCGATAACTCGACGAAACAAGACGCGTTCGCTGTCGGAACTTCGACGATATCAAACTGAGGACGACGCCGACGATTTGGTTATCGAAGTTGACGAGTGCTTAAGGAACGCAGGACTGCGGCCAGGAGAGCGCCAGCCAGTATTGGAGATACTTGAAGAAGTTGCGCAAAACAGCATTGAACACTCAGGTACAAGTGTTGGATACTTTGCTGCCCAAACATACGGACATGCGAACCATGACCTCAGGGTTGCATTTGCAGTAGGGGACTTTGGGATTGGAATTCGTGAATCCTTTTCTGGAACTGATTATGAGTCGAATGATGATTTAGAGGCAATCTTGAGTGCCTCACAACTGGGTGTCTCTCGACATGGGGATCCGAATCGCGGCAAGGGATTACCTTTCTCGATTGGCCACAAAGGCGTAGCGGGATCCGGAAGATTTACAGTCCGCTCAGGAAGAGCAACGGTGTCTTTTTCGAGCGCAAACGCCACACCACGCGAAAGGAACTGGCTACCCGGAACACTGATAACCGCCCTGGTCGATTGTTGAGTTGATTTTGGGAATAGAATCGAAGAAGGTTCGGATTCTTAGTGGAAGGAGTCTCCGTGGCCACAATCACAGTTGCGCCCTTGGTCGGAAGTCGCAATCAAGCTCGAAAATTACTCGCGGGTTTGTCAGAGTCAGATCGAAGCGGCCTAACAATTGAATGTACCCAAATGAGTCTGGGCACACCATCTTTCATCGACGAAATCATCAAAATCGTACTCTTCGAAAGAGGTTTTGAGTGGCTTCGGCTGCTTGATCCGCCTCAAGCAACGCGCAAATATGCAATTGAATCAGCCGAGACATTCGGAGTGTCCGGACGCCTGATTTTCGATTGACTGTCCTAAACGGACAGAAATTATCCAATGAAATATTGAAACATGAAGAGTCGGTTTTGTCGTCCGTTACCTGAGATAGAACGCTGTCGTACCCTCTGTTCGTGGCTTATTATTTGCTCGTATTCTGCCTCCGAGAATCGATAGTGCAAATTCTCCAGGAAAACGCCTGGTGACCGAGTACGAAGGTCGGCTCGAGCTGACATGGACAAACAAGTCCCTCAGCCTTCTGGCTGATGAAGAGGGCTCGTATGAGTGGGTAAGAGCATCTGACTACAGGGTCGCAGAAGTCAGACTTCGGCGCTGCCACTTCTGCGTCGAGACGAAGGTGCGAAAGATCATTGCTTTCCATGAGTGAACACTGAACACTAAATAGAGACAGTGACGTTAAGCACTCGCTACCTAATTAAGTAAAAGTGCACATTCAATTCTCACGATATTGGATACTCTTTCTGGTGCCTTGTGCCGATTGGCGCATCCTTTCGGCCCAAGGCGACTGACTCCGTAACTATCTGTCGCCACACTATGTTGCACCAGCGCTAGCGGACTGACTTGAGACTTTAGGGATTTTTGCAGGCACTTGTGGTACACGACGCTCGTGACACTTGTAATTCACGAGCTTCACCTGTCGCATCTGCCAACGTGCGATTCACGAACTAGTAACGTCTCCCGGGCTGGTACGGCTTGAGACGGTCGCGCGGGATGTTCGCAAGTTCAAGGACGCTCCCTGGCGTGTAGACAATCGTGAAACCTGAAGTATCGGCCTCAGGGTCGAGTCCTGTGGTCCACGCCGCAACACGCTTGTCCAATTTCGGTGATGCCTGGTGAGGCTCAGCGAGGGCGAAGACGTAGCGCGGATCGAAAGCCCCAATCAGCACGGACACCCCGACCTCCGGGGACCACTCCGCCAAATGCGCAGCGGAGAAGGGATCACGGTAGGTCCGAGTTCCGAACCAGCACTTCCATTGCGTCTGAGCGTTGAACCACTCTTGAAAGGCAGCCAGCGACTCGGCCATCACATTCTCCGCCGGGAGCCGCGCCTGCTTGGCGAGCGCTGCGGCGTGACGCCGACCCGCGGCGCTCTGCTCGTAACGTTCGCGCTCAGCGCGCGCTCGCCGGAAATGATCGTCGGCGCAGTGATCCAGTTGGAAGTACTGGGTGGCGTGCGGCTCGCCTGGGTACGAGGGCCACAAAGGCTCGCGGTCCTCCACCGGCGTGAGGCGTTCCTCAGTCCAGCGCGTGGTCAACAATTCGACGGTGGCGGGACCGGCCGCAGAGGGGCGATCGTCTCGCTGCGTACTGGGCAACAAGACCGAGTCAACGACGAGGTCATTTGCGTCGAGCAACAGTGTCGAGAACTGGGTCGCCCACCTTGGACGCTTTTCGGTGAGAACCCACAGCGTCGTGACGCCCGCCGCGCGGTGGCGGCGCATGCGGTCCAGTGCAGCGTCAAGGGTAATGTTGGCGAGCTGCACCTCCACGGCGACGCGTTGTCCCATGGGTCCACGCACCAGTACGTCGGCGCGCCAGTCGTCTCCGGCCACCTCGAGATCGGCTTGCCAACCGGCGCGGCGATAGGCAGCCGCGAAAAGCGTTTTGAGACCAAGGTCACGGGCCGTCTCTCCTCGTGAGGGGCACTGTGGCTCGATGCGAGAGTGCGCGAAGAATCGCAGTCCCGTCGCCTCGATGCGTTTGGCATGCACTGGCGCGCGACACCCCCGACATAAAAGGCGCTCGCCGGTTCGGGTCCGCCAGATGGCAGCGAAGGCCCCATCGGTGATGGCGGTGAGATCGACGACGGCATCGTGATCAGTTGAGTCCAGCGCAAGTAGCGGGATTGGCGCCCCTTCGTACTTCATCAAGATTGAACCACCGGTGTAACACGGTTAGCGGTCGTTCTATCGCGGATCCTGTGGGATTCGACTCAGAGACGTTGTGACGCCCACCTCGTACGATGGGCTCGTGTCCACTTCACCCTGTCGCCAATGCGTTCTCGCTGATGACGAGAAGGGGAACGGCCCCCAGTGAAGATCGATGAATTGAGGCCCGGGCTCCGGCTTCGCAACCTCCTGGCCGGATCCGACGTCGTACTGGTGGCCGCCGAGGCTCACGGAGAAGGTATCGCAAACGTCGTCTACCGATCTGATGACGGCGCCATTGCCGACCGCCTTGTTACCGACAGTGACTTGGCGGGAGTGATTGAGGTCACTGGGAGTCGTTGGACCTTCGATGCCGACGGCGCAGCGTTCCGTCTAGCGTCAGAAGCTCGTCGTATCGAACTTGCTCATGTCTTTGATCCGTTCGCCGCGGTTGAGGCGTCAACTATCCGCCCTCTGCCACATCAAATTGAGGCGGTTTACGACCGGCTCCTCCCGCAGCAACCTCTCCACTTCCTGCTCGCGGACGACCCCGGTGCCGGCAAGACCATCATGTCGGGTCTCTACATCCGTGAACTGCTGCTGCGCGGCGATCTCGCGCGATGTCTGATCATCGCTCCCGGGAGCCTCGTTGAGCAGTGGCAAGAGGAGCTCTACGACAAGTTCGACTTGCGTTTCGACATCTTGAGCCGCGACATGGTGGAAGCTACCCGGACGGGCAATCCCTTCCTCGAACGAAATCTCTTGATTGCGCGACTCGACCAGCTCTCGAGGAGCGAAGAGTTGAAGGCGAAACTCACCGTGTCCGACTGGGACCTGATCATTGTCGACGAAGCGCACAAGATGTCTGCACATCTTTACGGTGACGAAGTCAAAAAAACTCAGCGATATGCCCTGGGCGAACTCATGCGCGATCGCACGAGGAACCTCCTGCTGCTAACCGCAACACCACACAATGGAAGTAACGACGACTTCTTGTTGTTTATGTCACTCCTCGATCCCGACCAGTTCGCCGGCAAACTCCGACACTCCCAGGAGGTGCCGGACTGCAAGGACGTGATGCGTCGCTACGCCAAGGAGAACCTGTTGACCTTTGAGGGCAAGCGACTCTTCCCCGAGCGCCGGGCATCAACCCTTACGTATCCTCTCAGCTCGGCAGAACAGGCACTGTACGACGACGTGACGACGTACGTGCGCGTGGGCATGGGCCGAGCCCAGGCTATGGAGGAACATGGGGACCGTCGACGAGGCCTGGCCGTCGGTTTCGCGCTCGCAGCTCTCCAGCGCCGTCTGGCGTCATCACCAGAGGCGATCCTCCAGTCACTTCGTCGGCGCCGAGAGCGGCTCGCCGCACAGCTCGAAACCGCCGAGCGGGCAATGCCTACAGGCCCCGATCTCGATCGACGGCTGAGCGATCCCGACGGATTCGACGCCGATGACTTCGACGACGACGAATTCGAGCGCCTTGAAGACGAGGCAATTGAAGCCACGATGTCCGCCAGTTCCATTGCGGAACTTCGTGCCGAGATCGTCGACCTCCAAGGTCTTGAAGCCTCCGCTCTAAAGGTCCGCACGTCAGGCGAGGACCGTAAGTGGGTCGAGTTGCGCTCGATCCTGCAGTCCGACGAACTTCGCGGTGGGAACCCACCGCGCAAGTTGATCGTGTTCACCGAGCACAAGGACACTCTCAACTACCTGGTCGAGCGGATCAGAACCCTTCTTGGACGACCCGAAGCCGTCGTTGCCATTCACGGTGGTGTCCACCGCGACGATCGACGACGCATCCAATCTGAGTTTCGCCACAATCCCAGCGTCCAGATCCTGGTCGCCACCGATGCGGCCGGTGAAGGCGTGAACCTGCAGCGAGCCAACCTGATGGTCAATTACGACTTGCCCTGGAACCCCAACCGAATCGAGCAGCGCTTCGGCCGGATCCACCGCATTGGCCAAGGCGAGGTGTGCCACCTGTGGAACCTCATTGCTGAGGGTACGAGGGAAGGCATGGTCTTCCAACGACTCTTCGAGAAGATCGAACAGCAGCGCAAGGTCTACGGTGACCAGATTTACGACGTGCTCGGGGACGCCCAAATCAACCGATCACTCCAGGACCTTCTCATCGAGGCAATTCGCTACGGCGAGCGCCCGGACGTTCGAGCGCGCGTCGACGAGGTCATTAACGCGGATATAGGTGCGCGCCTGATCTCAGTCCTCGAAGAGCGGGCCCTTTCCACCGTTGGCTCCGAGCTCTCAAACAACGAGGCCATCCGCCATCAGATGGAGCTCGCCCAGGCTCGCAAGCTTCAGCCGGGCTTCGTCGAGGCATTCTTCACGGCTGCGCTGAACGACCTCGGAGGGCGCATTACGCCGAGGGAACGTGGCCGCTTCGAGATCACGCGGGTACCCGCCGTTGTCCGCAGCAGAGAACGCGAAGCGACCGTCGGCGCACCGCTCCAGAGCGCGTACGAACGAGTGACCTTCGACAAGGACCGGATAACCCTTGACGACCGTGAAGGTGGCGTCCGCGCTGAATTGCTCGCCCCGGGCAACCCCCTCGTTAAAGCCGTCATCGAGACAGTGCTCGAGCGCTACGGCGCCACGCTCAGGAGTGGGTCGACCCTGGTTGATGCCACCGACGACTCAACGGTCCCGCGGGTACTCATCTACCTCGAACACTCAGTGGCCGATGGGCGAATGACGGGAGGCAGGCGCGAGGCGGTCTCGACTCGCTTTCAGTTCGTCGAGGTGGATTCCGATGGCAACGTGTCAGATCCGGGGGCCGAGCCCTACTTGAACTACGAACCTCTCACCGAGGACGTCGCTGAACGACTCGTGGACAATAACCTCGACTGGGCTGGCCAAGGAATTGATGAGATCGCCCGGGACTGGGCAACCGCCAACCTTGCCACGCCGCACTTCCGCGAAATTGCCAGTGTCACCGCTGCTCGCGTCGAAAAGACCCGTAACGCTGTTGAGGAGCGCCTCAACAGCGAGATCCGCTACTGGGATGGCCGTGCTGCTGCACTCAAGCAGCAGGAACTGCAAGGCAAGAAGCCACAGCTCAACTCCGGCCGGGCCCGTCAGCGAGCAGATGACCTAGAAGCACGCAAGACCAGGCGACTCCGCGAACTCGACACCGAAGCGGATCTGGTGAATCAGGCGCCGCGGGTTATCGCGGCGGCACTAATTCTTCCTCAAGGCTTCGTCGACCGTCTGCTGAACGAATCAGACCGAGATGCGATTGACCCAGAGGTTGCGAAGGAGACCGACCGCCGCGCCGTCGCGGCGGTGATGTCGGCGGAACGTTCGATCGGACGAGTCCCAGTCGAGCAGGCCCACAACAATCCCGGCTTCGACATCCTCTCAGAGGACCCGGCGACGGGAATGGTCTACCAGGTCGAGGTTAAGGGACACCGACCCGACACGGCGGAGGTCAAGGTCCACGCACGCCAAGTCCGCCAAGCCCAACAGAACCCTGAGCGCTTCCGTCTGGCAGTCGTTCTCGTGCCGAGCGATGCCGGTGAGGTGCCCGAGGTCTCATACTTCATCCGGCCGTTCGATGGGTACGACTTACACTTCGCTCAGACGTACGTCCCGTTGAGCGTCGCAGGACTCGCACCCTACGCATTGGACCCACAATGACCTACAAGAAGAAGCTGATTGAAGTGGCGCTCCCGTTAGCCGTGATTAATACGGAGTCCGCGCGAGAGAAGTCCATTCGGCATGGACACCCTTCAACCCTTCACTTGTGGTGGGCCCGCCGGCCGCTCGCCGCCGCCCGCGCGGTACTTTGGGCGTCGCTTGTTGACGACCCTTCAGCGCATCCAGAGACGTTCCCCACCGAAGGAGCTCAGCTCGAGGAGCGCAGGCGTCTCTTCGACATCTTGGAGCGCCTTGTGCCTTGGGAAGCGTCGAACGATCCTCGGATCATCGCTGAAGCTCGAGCCGAGATCGTGCGTTCTTGTGAAGGTGATCTTCCTAAGGTGCTCGACCCGTTCGGCGGAGGAGGAGCCATACCCCTCGAGGCGATGCGACTTGGGTTGCCGACCTTCACGGGAGACCTCAACCCCGTTGCGGTTCTCATCCAACGAGCCATGCTCGAGATTCCCGGTCGATTTGCTGGAAGACCACCGATTTCGCCCGACGTTCAACACAGTCAAGCTGTCTGGGAAGGCGCACGCGGACTGGCCTCGGATGTCGGCACCTACAGCAGATGGGTCCTTGGTGAGGTACGCCACCGTATTGGTCATCTCTATCCGCGAGTAGTACTCGATCAGGGCGACAGCGCAACACCAATCGCCTGGATTTGGGCGCGTACAGTCAAGTCGCCTGATCCAGCGTGGCCAGGACAAGTACCACTCGTGCGCTCCTGGGTGCTTTCAACGAAAGCCGGAGCGCCACCCATTTGGATCAAGCCAGTGATTTCGAGAGAGTCGAAGACCATCACGTACGAGGTCATGACAGGTGGTACTCCTCCTGAAGGAAATGTCGGACGTCAGGGGGCCATCTGCATTGCAACGGGCACGGCGATTCCACTTGAGTACGTGCGATCTGAGTCACGTGCTGGACGCATGGGAGTCGAATTAATCGCGGTTGTGGCCGACGGTCCGAATGGCCGAGTGTACGTAAGCCCCAGCGTTGACCAAGAGGTCGACATCCCACTTCCTGATATCACGGGCCTCGAGGGGTCTATCTTCGACTGGCCAGGTCGGATGAATGTAGTCCGGTACGGACTTGATGACTGGTGGAAGCTCTTCACCGCTCGCCAACTCACGGCACTGACAACCTTTTCAGACGTCCTCAAGGACGTCCGCATCATTATCGAATCGGACGCTAGAGCCAACGGTCTTCCTGATGACAACCGACGGCTGCACGAGGGTGGAAAAGGAGCCTCGGCGTATGCGGACGCAGTCGTTACCTACTTGGCATTCGCAATCGACCGAATGGCCGATAGGAACGCGTCCATCTGCTCCTGGGACTCATCTCGAATGCACACTCGTAATGTCTTCGCTCGCCAAGCCATACCTATGACATGGGATTTCGCGGAAAACAACCCAGTCGGTGATTCCTCGGGAAGCTGGACAAACTGCGTGAGCGGGATACTTCGAGTGCTCGAGGAACTCCCAGTGGGTGAGCAAGCACAGACGGCCCAACGTGATGCACGTGCCCGCATCGAAGAAGTTGGTACGTGTGTCATATCAACAGATCCTCCTTACTACGACAACATCTCGTACGCCGACCTGTCCGACTTCTTTTACGTTTGGCTACGACGAAACCTCAACGACGTTTGGCCGGATGAATGTGCGACTTTGATGACGCCCAAGGAAGAGGAGCTCATCGCGAACCGGTACAGAGCAGGCTCGAAGGAAGCTGCAACTGAACACTTCGAGCACGGCATGGAGGAAGTCTTCCGAGAAGCAGCTGCTAACGCCGATCCACGCTTTCCTGCAACGGTGTTCTACGCCTTCAAGGCAACCGAAACCACTACGGACGGGGTTACGTCGACAGGATGGGAGACATTCCTTCACGGATTACTTGAGGCGGGCTATGCGATTACCGCAACGTGGCCGATACGCACCGAGCTTGGTAATCGCATGATCGCCTCAGGAACCAACGCACTCGCGTCCTCCATCGTGCTGGCTTGTCGACCTCGTGAAGTCAGTGCACCAATGGCTTCTCGGGGAGATTTCATCGCCGCTCTGAAGAAGGAACTGGAGCCAGCAGTGCGGATTCTCCAGCAAGAGAACATCGCACCTGTTGACTTGGCGCAATCAGCAATGGGTCCAGGAATCTCGATTTACTCTCGATACGCTCGTATTGTCGAAGCAGATGGCTCGACTATGACCCTTCGTTCTGCGCTTGGTCTAATCAACGATGCGCTCTCAGAGGTCTTGGGTGGCGAGGAATCCGAGTTCGATCCCGATACTCGATTTGCCCTCACGTGGTTCGAGCAGTTCGGCCATAGCCCTGGGAAATTCGGCGAAGCAGACCTCTTGGCCCGTGCCAAAAACACTACCGTCGACGGAGTCGCAGATGCTGGAGTCGTGGTTAGTCGCGATGGTGAAGTGAGTCTCGTGAGACGAGGAGATCTGCGGGGGGATTGGAATCCGGCAACGGACCGGCGATTCACCGTCTGGGAGGCAGCCCAGTACCTCATCCGCGCGCTCGACTCCTCAGAAACTGAAGCCGCGACACTGCTCACACTTCTTGGTACCGGAGTCGGAGATCGTGCTCGGCAACTTGCCTACTTGCTGTACGGCATCTGCGATAGGAAGCGATGGGCGGAGGAGGCGGGCTGGTACAACATGCTGGTCACCGCTTGGCCCGAACTTGTTCGGCTCGCTGGCGCGAGTCCGATCCCACCGAGCGATGAGCGGCTGTTCTGATGCGATCTTCAGCGGCATGGACTTCCCAGATGAGTGAGGTTGGTACGTCATGGTGATGCCCCACAACGAACGAGTGGGCCGCGCTCTTGACGCGGTTCGCGACGGACTACGCCCAGTGTGTGAGCTTGCCTGGGAAGCACACTACGGGGCCGAATGGCTGTCCGTGATTCACAGTCGGGACAAAGGTGCCGCCGGTGTGGCCGATCCTAACGATCTGATCTTTTTGCTGAAGGGGATGCAGAACTCCTGGCAAGAGGTGTGGCGTCAACGCATGGGGCAGGCTGAACGCGCCTACGTGGGCGAACTCCGCGATGGAAGGAACTCCTGGGCGCACCAGAATCAGTTCAGTTCGGACGACGTCTATCGACTCCTTGACACTGCCGAGCGTCTGCTACAGGCGGTGAGTGCCCGTGACCAAATCCAGATCGTTCAGCAACTCAAACGAGACCTGCAGCGCCAGGTCTTCGACGAACAAGGTCGTTCAGAAAGACGCAAGACTGCGGCCAAGCCAACCGAGGGTGAGCCGCTCAAGGGGCTTACCCCATGGCGCGACGTGATCACGCCTCACACGGACGTCGCAAGCGGCCGATTCGAACAAGCGGAGTTTGCCGCAGATCTCTTCCAGGTGGCGACTAGCAATGCTGACGCCGAATACCAGGACCCAGTCGCCTTCTTCGGTCGCACGTACCTCACCCACGGTCTTCGACAGCTCCTGACCGGTGCTGCTCGGCGCCTCTCGGGCCAGGGGGGCGATCCGGTAGTGGACCTCCAGACGAACTTCGGCGGTGGCAAAACCCACTCGATGATCGCCTTGTACCACCTCGCTTCAGGGATCTCAGCGTTAGAGCTTCCCGGTATTGGCGAACTCCTCGCCGAAGAGGGGATTGAACTTCCGACTTCGATTGCCCGAGCAGTGGTCGTCGGTCAGTTCCTGTCCCCCGCGTCTCCCAACGCCAAGGGTGACGGCATCGAAACCCGGACCATCTGGGGCGAAATCGCGTATCAACTCGCTGGTGCTTCGGGGTACCGCCTGGTTGAAGCCGACGACCGGGCCGGAACGAACCCCGGCGAGAAGCTCATCGAACTGTTCCGACTCGCGGGACCATCGATCGTCTTGATCGATGAGTGGGTCGCTTACGCCCGTCAACTGCCAGCCACCGAGAATGAGCCGACGTTGATTGGCGGCCATTTCGACACGCAGTTCACCTTCGCTCAGACCCTGACCGAAGCCGCGGCGGCCGTCCCAAACGTGGTGGTCCTGGTTTCCATTCCCGCGAGCGACATCGAGGTGGGTGGTGAGCGCGGTCGAGACGCCCTTGTTCGACTGAGCAATGTCGTGCGCCGCAAGTCGGCGCAGTGGAAGCCGGCGGAGGATGATGAGAGCTTCGAGATCGTGCGCCGCCGGCTCTTTGAGCCGATGACCGCCGACAACGCGAGAGTCCGCGATGGGGTGATCCGTGCGTTCTGCGATCTATACCGAGAGCGCAGTGCTGACTTCCCCTCTGAGACATCCGAGGCGGACTACCGGCGTCGGATGGAGCTTTCCTACCCGATCCATCCAGAGCTCTTTGACCGCCTTTACAAGGACTGGTCGTCCCTCGATCGCTTTCAGCGCACACGCGGTGTGCTGCGTCTCATGGCAACGGTCATCTCCGTGCTCTGGCAGCGGGGTGACCAGAGCCTGCTCATCATGCCGGGAACAATCCCGATGGACGACCCTCGAGTGAACTCGGAACTCACGAAGTATCTCGACGATGGTTGGGACCCCGTCATCCGTGCCGACATCGACGGTCCCACTGCAACTCCTTTACGTCTTGACCTAGAGAACGCCAACCTCGGCAGGTACTCAGCAGCACGCCGAGTCGCTCGCGCCGTCTACCTGGCGTCCGCGCCCCGAGAGGAAGCCCGGCGCGGTATTGACGTGAAACTGATCACTTTGGGCGTCACCCAACCCGGGGAGAATCCGGGAACATTCAGTGACGCGCTCCGCCGACTGTCGGGGGAGGCAACGTATCTCTACGTCGATGGCTCGCAGTACTGGTTCTCCCTGCGCGCCAACATCACCCGAATGGCCGCTGACCGGGCGTCGTCGAATTTCAGTGACGACAACGCCGACGACGAGATCAAGCGAAGGATCCAGTCGATCCGCTCTGGAACACCTTTTACTGCGATTCACGCCTTCCCAGACGGTCCCGGCGACGTCACCGATGACGACGACGGCGTACACCTTGTCGTGCTGCCTCTAACGGCTCAGCACGTACCCAACGCCGACACCTCGCCCGCGACAGTTGAGGCCGAGCGGATTCTCGCTCAGCGTAACGCAGGGCCACGACTGAATCGCAACCTACTCGTATTCGTCGCTCCTTCCGAAGCCCGCCTCACAGAACTGCGTTGGGCCGCTCGACAGTTTCTTGCGTGGCAATCCATCGAGGTCGACGGCCGAAACGAGCGAGTCGATCTCACGATAAGTGACGAGGCCCAAGCTCGCTCCAAAGTCGCCGAAACCAACGGCACGGTGGAACAACGGATCTTGGAGACTTTCGTCCACGTGCTCGTCCCCGAGCAGGACCCTGGCACCCGCGATGTTAAATGGCACCAGACCAAGCCCGCCGCCGCCGGAAACCTTCCTGAGCGGATCGCCAAGAAGCTCGACAGTGAAGAGCGACTCATCACCGTCTACGGGGGCACCAGGGTGCGGATGGATCTCGACCGGATCCCACTGTGGACCGAGCGCGGCGACGTCAATGTCGACGCGCTCTGGAAGGCGTACTGTCAATTCCCGTACCTGCCGAGGTTGGCGTCCTACGATGTGCTCGCGAAAGCCATTGGAGATGGAACTTCAAAGATGGACTGGCAGAACGACTCCTTCGCCTACGCCGACGGCCATGATGGCAGTCGATGGGTCGGGCTCGCTGTGGCCCGAATCGTTGACGCTCGCCGCAGCGGCTTCGTGGTGTCGGCTCCGGTTGCCGCTACTCAGATTGAGATCGACAGAAGGAGCAACTCCACCGCCTCCGAAGAGCGCGAGAACCAGCCCACGGTAGCGCTCGCAAGCAGCAGCAGTAGTCCGACGACGTCGGAGTTCTCGAATGCAGGTACAACTGGAGCCGAACCAATGAGGTTCTACGGTCTTTTCTCGCTCGATGGTGTCCGCGCGATTCGTCAGCTGGAAGAGATTCTCGACAATGTTGCCGCGCACCTTCGTGGTGCCCCGAACGCATCAGTCTCACTCACACTTGAGGTCAACGCGTCCTCCGATGGATTTGACGAACGAAGTCGCCGAGTGGTCAAGGAGAACGCCACCCAGCTCGGCGCCGTTGCATCTGAATTCGAGTAGCGGGTCAGATCGTCGTCAAGTCCGACGCCGGTACCGTTGACCCCGCGTAACATCACAGTCCGCCACCCCGATTGCCGCGGATCAGTGCACGCCGGTACCATTCGACAGGGGTGCGTCATGCGCGAAGCGGTGTTCATCGAGATGACAGGTACTGAACCCGCCGTCTTCAGGTTCGATCTTCCGAGCGGGGTACTGAGCCGCTGGGACGACCCCGCGGTCGAATACTTGGGACCGAATCAAACGTTGATCGCCCACCCTGGCCGAGTGCCCGCCAATCTACTGGACTCGGGATCTCGCGCTGGAGACGACAACTCCTGATGCAACCTCAAGTGCACAGGCTGCCACCGGCCAATTCAGGCATCTCGCTGGTACGTCTTCGCTCATCTTGGAGGGTTCGGCGGTAGGGCACGGGAGTGCACAAGATGCGACGTCCCGAGAACTCGATTGGCCGATTCCGTGGTTCGCGAGGCACTGAGTTGGACGACGCGGGCCTTAGACCGTATCCGCCAGCTCGTCACCTTCCCCTCGAAATTGACGATGGTCAATGCTGGCTCGATGTCGGATGCGCGGACCTATAGGAGTTCTATGACGTCCCTCGAGCACGCTTCGTGTGAGTAGTCAGTGCATCTACTGCGGCAACGCGGGATCCTCCAAAGAGCACGTTTGGCCCAAGTGGATTCGAGAACACGCGAAGAACGTCATGGGGATCGACCCAGTCAATGTCCAGGAGTACCGCGGGACCCGCCAGCACCGTGCTTCTGCCCCTTCAGAGACATTTGAGAAGAAGGGGCACTCTCGCCTTTCCCTTGTCATTCGACACCCGTGTGTCCGCTGCAACAACGAGTGGCTGAGCCTGTTGGAGACGGCCGTGGCTCCCATCCTGACCCCCATGATTGAGGGCAGCGACAGGGGTCTCTCATACCACGACGCCAGGATCCTTCATAATTGGGCCACAAAGACAGCGCTGCACATCGCATACGCCAGCGAACGTGGCTTCACCTATCCGGTACCAACTCGACTTGCAAATGAGTTGTACGCGGGCCGTGCTGACAACACGCCGGTTCGTTTCGTAAAGGTCTGGGTCGCGAAGTACGAGCCACTGGGTCAGTTCGCGTATCGACACATGGCGGCGCAGGGATTCGGCGTCGTCCCTATCAACGGAGAGGTCCATCAGGTTATCCGCGTCATAATGATCGCAGGGCACGCGGTCTTCTATGTTCGTATGCCCGACGTCTCTTCGGCGCAGCCTTTGGCATGGAGGGACCCTCTGACGGCATTCAGAGCTCTCCACTCCGTGCGTGACGGAGAGACCGTCCCGTGGAGCGGCGCCACCCTGAGTGACTCTGGGGTGAGTCAGGCCATGAACCGCCATATCAATGCTGAGATCTACCCGGGTGAAGACTTGGGCGTTTGGTCGGGCCTTGAAGCCCCGACCACTTCGCCTAGGCGCCCGGACGAGTGACATGACTACGACGTACGACGATATTTTTGCACATTGGGAAATTTTCTCGGCCAAATTTCTCGACAACGTGAGAAGCCGTATGGTTGGCCAATGTACGAACGCCGCTGGACCGAGATCAGCGGAAGAGTGTCTCGGGCTTTTGGACCGTTACTGCGCTGCGGCGGGCGTGACGTAGTACCAAGCCGCGTCGTGCGGGTACTGCGTACCGAGTACGCGACAACTAGATGAAGCCACTGAACATCGTCGATCCGACCTCGACCATTAGACATGAGTCCGCTCCGTTCACTCTGGTGGGCAACCGCGGCATTCTGCACAACGGAAACACGCTCGTGCACAACGCCGTTGGCGACGATTGGATCTACTGCGTCACTTCTGCGTTAAGCGACCCGAAGGAGTTCATGGCTCCGGGTAAGTTCACCGACCTGTTCTTCCTTGATGAAGCAACCGCTCTCTCTGCTGGTCACCGTCCTTGCGCCCAATGCAACCACGCTCGTTTCACCGAGTTCTTACAGTTCTGGAAGAAGACGCACGACGGCGCCAATGTCTTCGCCGAAGATGTTGACGCCGAATTGAAGGCGCACCGCGTCCAGGCAAAGAAACAGCTCACCTTCCGCGCCGACGCAGGAGAACTCCCTGCCGGTGTGATGATCCGTGAGATAGGACGACCCGAGCCACTGTTGGTGTTCCGCTACGAACACCCGAAGCGAATGGGGCAATGGTGCGTCTACCCGTGGACGAGCCACGGTTACGGAGTCAAGGAGTCACGGCCCGAGGGCGAGGTTGAAGTGCTGACGCCGCTCCCCATTGTGAAGATCATTCACGCCGGATTCACACCGGGACCGGTTCATCCAATTCTCGCGTGGTGAACACGGCAGTTCATTGGCACGATTGGCCGTCGGATGGGCGGGCACGTCGGAACGACCTCGAGTTCGTACACTCGACATCGGCTAGTACGGTCGAAACGGTGCTCAACTTCATCCGACACTCACTGCCTTTCGACAATGAAAACCGATGGTCGGACCTTCTGGCTGTACTCATTGAGCGCGACCCGAGCGCCGCGGCGGCCGCCTTCGACTGGGCCGAGGCCGAGATAACGGTCACTCGCGAGGCTCCAGGCGGGGGAAGGGATCGAATCGACATTGTTGCAGTCGCGGGCGATGATCTGGTTGGAGTCATTGAGGTGAAGGTGCTTGGAGTCCTCGGGCGTGGCCAACTCGAGCGATATCGGCGGGCGCGTCCGAACGCACAGCGATACGCCGTCGTCTTCCCGAATCGAATGCCGGTCACCGCCACAGGCGATTGGCGACCCATCACTTGGGAGAGCGTGCTCGATGCCTTCGTCTCGAGTTCGGTCCCATGGGTCGCCGAGACAGCAATCGCGTGGCGCGAGCACCTTGATGACTCACTTCCGCGGGTCGGCGCAACCACCGTATGGAACCAGTTCGTCGCCGGCGAGAACTTCCCGTTGGCCGTGAGGGCGCGCTGTTCGTGGGTCTACAACGAACTCGACTCGCCCGCCGGGGTTGAACTGGCGATCGTCCAATCCGGTGCCGGTGTAAGTCCAGTCGTAAAGATGTCCGTGCCCGCCGCTGCCGATGGCTACCGCGTGGCGATTGAGTTCGAAGAGCGCTTGGATAGTCGTGAGTGGCCCCTTCATGCTCCGGATCCGGCGCCGAAAGTGCGGGGGCCATCCGTAAAGGTATGCCTCGTCCAGACCGGCGTTGGCACGTCGGCCGGCTTCGACTGGGACTACCTGTTTGCCTTATGGCCGACGATGGACGCGGCGCGCGCCGACTGGGTCACGGGAACTCCCAAACCCCGTGCCACCCATGACAAAGCGGGATACGCGCGCATCGTCGCCGCCGGCGCCCCCAAGTTTCTAGGCATCGGCTTTGGAGATGCGCAGGCCAAGAAGTCCAACGACTGTATGTTCGGTGCGCGCATCCAACTCGCCGCCGACATCACACTTGGCGAACTCGTCGTCGTGATGAAGGATTTTGAGACGCTTCTCCAGGATCTCTCTGTAGTCCCGCATCTCACGACTTCTAAGTGAGACAAGCGTGAGCGCGAGCGACGATCTAGCCGCAATCTATGTCCCTGAGGCGCAATGAGCAGCGTGAAGTTTTCCGCACAGAGCATCGACTGACCCGGCGCGCGCTGATCCCCACACTCGCATCCGCCGACCCAAGTCTGATTGTAAGCCCGAGATCCGTGGTGGGAGTTGTTCGGACCTTGTTGGACGCATAGTAAGGTTCATCCCCGTTTCGTTTTCTGTCTCCATTTCATGGCAAACCCATTGCCCGAGGACGACGTGCGCGAAGCGCCAAGTCGTCCGATCGGGCACCCTGAGTGATTCTCACAATCGTTGAAAAATAGGGCTTCCAAAAATATTTGGAAATCTTCGCAACAGATTTGTTCGAAAAGGCCATTCTCGAGTGGCTCCTTATATAGAGGGCGAAGACATCGCTCGTCTGTAAGGAGCATTATGAGACTGCCAATTGACACCGGATCCGTGAAGTTCGCGGCGGCCGGGCCATCCGAACCCGTTCTCGATTACGAGACCCGAGCACCGAAGTTGGACGAGAACGGCATCGCGCTGTTCTCAGTACCGCTCTTCGCAGCCGGGGGCGGCATCAAGGACTCGATCACCGTGAAGGTCTCCGGCGACGTGAAAGGCCTCAGCGAGTTCACGTTGCTGAAGGTCACCAACCTGATTGCCACCACTTGGGAAGTGGGCAGCAACCACGGCGTGAGCTTTCGCGCGGACCGTATTGAAGTGATGAAGGCCGTCGCGTAATGGCCCGGCTCCTCGTCTTCCTCGTCATCGTCGTGCTGATCCAATATCTCCTGGCGTGGGCGCTGCTCCACTACGGAATCATCATGCTCGGCGCATGTAGTTGGTGGATGTGGAGCCCGTGGAACGGACGTCACCATGCCTAATGGCACCTCGTCCGCTTCGCCTCGTCGCCCCTGGATGGCCACGGCCATCTGGGGGTGGCGTCTCGAGCTTTTCTTGAGCGTCGGCACATTCCTCGTACTCGCAGCTTCCACGAGTCTCGGCTCCTCGGGCCCGTTACTCGTTGCGGTGGTCGTTGCGGTCGTTCTTCGTCAACGTCCCGAGATTCGCCGTCAACTTCTACACCACGTGCGAACGAACCGCGACCATCGTCGGTTGCGCGCAGCGCTGTGGAGCTGCATGGTCGTTGGTCGGAACGGGTCCATTCCAAAGGTCGTTCGATCGGCGGCGCTTCCCGTCGGACAGCGCTATCTCCTGGAGCTTCCTGTCGGACTCCACGCGCAAATGCTGGAGCGTTCAGCACTCGAACTCGCTGCAGCGCTGGGCGCCCGCGAAGTTCGTGTCAAGGCTTCGCCCGTCAACACTCGATACGTCGAGCTGGCGGTCATACGCTCAAACGCCTTCCCGAAAGTACTTCGCTCGCCATTGGTTGATCGAAAGGAAGTGTCGCTGTGGGAGCCGCTCCTTTTTGGTGTGGGCCAGGATGGTCTCGCCGTCTCAATCGGCCTGCCCGAGCACAATCTGCTCATTGGCGGTGAACCAGGATCCGGCAAGTCGGTGGCGCTATCAACGATCGTGGCCGCTTCGTCACTGGATCCCAGCGTGCACTTGACGCTGCTCGACGGCAAACACGTGGAACTCGTGGCGTGGACGGACGTCGCTGACGACTTCGTCGGGGCGAATCAAGACGAAGCCGTCGAAGTTCTCGAAGAACTCCGCACGATCATGGATCTTCGTTACGAAACATTGGCCGCCACCCGGAAACGGAAGATGGTGTCAACCGACGTAGAGGGACTCCACGTCCTCGTTATCGACGAACTGGCGTTCTACCTTCGCGGCGGCAAGAAAGAGACGCGCGAGCTCTTCGCGGAATTGCTCCGAGACCTCGTCTCACGAGGTCGGGCCGCCGGCATCATCGTGATCGCCGCCACCCAAAAGCCGAGTCACGAAATCGTGCCGACGTGGATTCGTGACCTGTTCTCGTTTCGACTGGCCATGCGCTGCACGAGTTCGGACGCGTCGGACACGATTCTCGGTCAAGGGTGGGCCGCGCAGGGATTTTCCGCGGCGAGCATTGATCCCTCGACTCGGGGCGTGGGCTATCTCCTCGCCGAGGGTGGCGTGCCAACGCTGATCATGACGCCGTATCTAAGCGATGACGAGATTGAGGTCATTGCGGACCGGGCGGTCGAACAGCGTCACCCCGCGTGAATGCCGCCGAACGAGCAAAGTTAGTTCGAGAGGTCGAACTGGCCGGTAGCTGCTCACACCCCATCCGACTGAGCGGCGAGATGGTGAATGTCACTACCGGAGAAGTGCGGATGAGTTCTTTGCGAATCGCCTGCAAGGACCGAAGAGCCGTGATCTGCCCGTCGTGTTCCTACACCTACAAGGCGGACGCGTGGATCCTGGTGTCGAGTGGACTCGTTGGGGGCAAAGGTACGCCGACGAACGTGGCCTCCCACCCCCGACTCTTCGCCACCTTGACTGCTCCTTCGTTTGGGCCCGTTCACACGATCAAGACCGGAGGTGGATGTGTCGCGCTCTACACCCCACGTGACGAACTTCTCGCGAGAGGCATTCTCTGCGTTCACGGTCGTGCGCTCACATGCGGACTGCGCCATTCTGTGCCTGACAGCGAGCTCGGGCGCCCGCTGTGTTACGAGTGTTTCGACTACGAAGGCGCCGTGCTGTGGAACGCTCACGCGTCACTGCTGTGGAACAACACAATCCAAGCCATCCGGCGCACACTCGCCGAGACCGCTGGCGTCAATCAGAAGCGATTGAAGGAAGTCGCCCAGGTGCACTATCTCAAGGTTGCCGAGATGCAACGCCGGGGACTCGTGCACCTGCACATCATTCTGCGGGCCGATGGGCCCGGGCCACTCGAGGATGAGCCGCCGTCGTGGTTAACGAGCGATCTGTTGGCAATGGTCGTCAAACGGGCCGCGAGTCACGCGAGCGCATTCGGTGCTCGAGGAGAGCGATTCGTTTGGGGCGAGCGCCTCGATATACAGGACCTTGCCTCCGGCGCCTCCGACACCACAAAGGTCCCGTCCTACGTGGCGAAATACGCTACCAAGACCACCGACGGAACCCGGGATCTGGCCCGACGGTTCCATTCACGTCGCCAGATCGCCGCGGTCGTGGATGACCCACATGCGCAGCGCCTCGCGCTCACTTCGTGGGACCTCGATCTACTGCCGGAGCTCGAACCACTGCACCTGAAGAATCATGCCCACAACTTCGGTTTCACGGGACAACTCATCACAAAGTCCCGGAGTTACTCGACCACGTTTGGGGAATTGCGCAAGGCCCGAGCAGAGTTCATGAGCGCTCGAAACGAGGGCGATCCTGTCGAGGGAACCTTCAGTTACGAAGGTCGTGGTTATGACGACCCGCGAGGCACGCAATTGGCCGAGATGTTCTTCGCCATGAAGCGAGAGCTTCGCGAGGAGGCCGCCGTAGCCAAGCGAATGGCGCATCCGAATGGGCCTGAGTCGACGTTATGACACATCATGAACTCGCGCTTGGAGACGGAAATCACAACACTGCTGCTCTAAACGTCAGTAACGACGCGGATTATGAGTTCACATGACTGTCTCTAGGTGCGAATTCGTGAACTCATATTGGTCCTCTGGGGACATGAAACCAACCAGCAAACCCATGTCCCTGCTCGCCCGCGACCTCGAGGTTCGCTCCTCCGGCTCTTCCGGTCGGTCACTGATGAGTCGCCTCGAGCACTATCGAATCGACCTGCTCGGCGCCACGAGTGCCGACGAGTTCGCTCGGCTCCTCCAATCAAGAGAAGCACATGCTCGTCAGGCGCTCGAAGAGTTCCTCGAATGGACTGGTTTGGATGACGAATTCCTCCTCATTGGTCTTGTCGCCCTCTCACCCGAAATGGACCGGCTGGCCAGTCGACTGAGTGGCGGCTACCCGGGCGATGACATGATCTCCGAACTGCTCACCCACGCGACGGTCGCACTGCGCTGGACGCACGAGCTGATTGACGGGGAACGGGCTCACATTGTCCTCATGCACGCTTTCACGAAGACCCGAGGCGAGAAGCGCCGGATGGCGCGCCACAACGTGCCCACCTGTCTGCTGTTCGCCAGTGACGACCTGGTTCGACCCGGGGTGCGGTGGGATCACCAAAGCCAGGACATGCTCGTTACGGCAGTCGAACAGTGCGTGATCACCGTCGAGGACGCCCGACTCATCGAATTCACGCGGGTCAATGGACATTCGCTCGACGAACTGGCCGACACCGTCGGCACGTCGTACGACGCTCTCCGGATGCGACGTGCTCGCGCCGAGACTCGACTTCGTCGGTACTTCACGAGCACCGGAGAGATCCGGTGACTCGCTTAACCGTTGATGCGGTTGCGAAGCAGTCCAATGTCCTCGGGACGCAAGACGTGACTGGCGGCTTTCCAGTGGAGGTCCATCAAACTTTGGTTAGTCGACTCCGAGAGCACGTCGGTCAGGTCCTCCCACAAGGTCAAGGAAACGGGGTCGACGAGCAGGCCGTGACGGAGTACCGCCTCAGAACCAACCAGATCGCCGGCCAGCACCAAGTCTCGGGCGAGTTCGTGGGTCAGGGTCGTGACTGCTTCGATCATCTTGTACACCACCGACAAAGTGAAGGTCCACGTGAAGTAGCGCCGGGTGTCGGCCTCAAAGGGAGGACCTCTCGTAAGGTCGAGTGCTCGGTGACGCAACACCGCGGCCTCATCCGGGGGAGACTTCGCCGCTTGGCTCATCAGTACCTGGAACTCGGACCAATCGGTGGTGAAGTCTTTGAGTTGATACCCAGCTCGCCCCGACGCGGATGGCAAGTGTCGCGCGCCGACTACCTTTCGGACGTCCACCATGTAATTGCGCATTGCCGGCTTCTTAATGTCGGTGCCAGTGTCGGTAAGGGGCCACACGGCGGTTTGAATCTCATCGAGCGTGAAGGGCCGTTCAGCGTTTATGGCGAGGTAGGCGACGATGGCCCGGACCGGATCACTTGCCGGGACATTGACCGGCGAGATCGTCAGTGGTCCGAGGACATCAACTCGAAGGGTCTCTTCCGTCTTTACGACTCTTGCAACTTTTGGCGTTACTGGCTGCGGACGTTCGAAGTCATGAGTTGGGGTGTTCGAGGTCGATGGACTACCAACAACGAACACGGGCACGGGACGATGACTCCGTTTCGCACGACGTCGCTTAAGGAGGACGAACCCGGCGAGCAGACCGGCCAACATCGTTGCGAACAGAT
>Ga0182030_10006658_pt1 | contig 24292 bp, 17 predicted proteins | sample 812S3MmetaG_FD_121299 | JGI IMG/M metagenome (GOLD analysis project Ga0182030, IMG submission 121299) | Permafrost microbial communities from Stordalen Mire, Sweden - 812S3M metaG (Illumina Assembly) | ecosystem: Environmental > Terrestrial > Soil > Wetlands > Permafrost | place: Sweden...
CAGTTTGTACTTTTCGGAGATAGGTCGTACAGGCTAACTCATTGGAATAAATGGTACGCCTGGCAGGATTCGAACCTGCGACCTGTTGCTCCGGAGGCAACCGCTCTATCCATCTGAGCTACAGGCGCACACAAGTGGGAGTTTAACCCTGTGATGACCGCGAGGTCAAGCTTACCCCTTTGGCGTCAAGCGGGGGACGATCGGCGGAATGCCGTTCACGCTGTGTCATGTTATCCTGCTTCCGGCTTTTGCGGGCCGCCACCGTACAGGTCCCTAGTGTTGGCTCGTGGGTGAGTTATGGGTTGGGCACATTCAACCAGAATTTGCCTTCGTTCGTTGGGCTCGCACCGCAACTTCCCTACGCGGGCAGCCAGGTGTGGGGATCGGATTTCCTGCCTGCGGTCCACCAGGGCACGCGCATTGTCCCAGGGCCCGAGCCCATACCCAACCTACGCCCGCGGGTTCCCTCGCCGGAGATTCAGGAGATGGAACGGGGCTTGCTCGACTTCTTCAATCGCGAGTATAAGCACGGACGCGAATCAGACGGAGCGCTGGCGGCACGGGTCAAATCGTTCGAGACCGCCTACCACATGCAGAAGGAGGCGCCGGAGGCTTTCGACCTGTCGAAGGAATCGGACGCCACGCTGAAGCTTTACGGTCTGGAACGCGGCAGCACCAGCGGATTTGCCTGGCAATGCCTTGTGGCGCGGCGACTGGCGCAACGCGGGGTGCGCTTTATTGAGCTCATTGATTCAGGTTCGAAGACCAACTGGGATGCGCACGCCGATATGCAGACCTGCGTGCCGCTGGCGAAAAATATCGATCAGCCCATTGGCGGGCTGCTGAAGGATTTGAAATCGACGGGATTGCTTCAGGATACGCTGGTGGTGTTTACCACAGAATTTGGCCGCACTCCCTTCGCCTCGCAGCCTGACGCCAAGGGTCGCGAGCGCCACGCGCGGGCATACAGTTCATGGCTTGCGGGGGGCGGGGTAAAGGCCGGCATTATTTACGGAGAAACCGACGATTACGGCATCGAGATCGCGTCGGACCCCGTGCATATCCACGATTTCCACGCCACCCTTTTGTACTTGCTGGGAATGGACCACACCAAGTTGACTTTCCGCCACGCTGGCCGCGACTACCGGCTCACCGATGTAACAGGGCAAGTGGTTAAGGAGATCGTGGCGTGATATTCGGCGTTGACACGGGGTAAGTCCAAAATTAATCTGTGTCCAAAATTAATCTGTTGACAAAACGCGAGTTGGTGGCTACCCCTGGATCAACTTCGGTAGTGTGTCTGAGCCTGGCCGACGGGCTAAAGAAGATATAAAAACCCCACAATGAACGATTCTCCGATGATCCAAAATGCCATAGATAGGCGCTGGCTTATTCGGATCGCCGCGCGCGTATGGGTTCGATACTCGCCGCCCGTTTGGCCGGCAGCGGGGTGGCTGCGGCGATAAGGGCGATGAGCACTGCCCCTGTGATGAAGTAGGTTCGAGCATCGAGGGGGGGGTAATCCGAACAACATGCCGCATGGCCTGGGCAGCCACAATAGCTCCGGCTATACCGAATGCGGCGCCGGAACCGGCTTGGTTCCTGCTGGCGGGTACTGAGTTCGCTCTTCTTATGATTTGATCCTGCTGGTACAATCGCTGGGTGTCCGTTTGTGCACACGCGAGGGAATGCGTGCCGGCGGGCGAAGCCTAATCATGACGAGGAGCGTGCCGTGAGTGATCACGCGGAAGACTTTGCCGCGATGTTCGAGGCTTCGATCCAGGCCAAGCGCCTCGATCAAGGCGAACTGGTTGAGGGCAGGATCGTCGCCATCGGCCCCGAGGTGGCGTTAGTCGACGTGGGCCGCAAGGGTGAGGCGGTAATGGGTATCGCCGAACTGAAGAACGCCGCGGGCGAGATTGAGGTCAAACTGGGCGATCTCGTTCGGGCGATGGTGATATCGACCTCAGGCGGCCTGACGCTCTCCCGCAGGCTCGGGGGATCGGCCGCGAGCGATCAGCAGTTCGAGATTGCCTTTCAAGGCGGCCTGCCGGTGGAAGGGAAGGTGGAACGGCAGATCAAGGGCGGCTACGAGGTGCGCATCGGCCGGCGTCGCGCCTTCTGCCCGATTTCCCAGATCGACCTCCGCGGCGCGGACGCGTCGGCACACGAAGGGCATGTCTACCAATTCCGCATCATCGAGTACAAGGAAGGCGGCGAGAACATCGTCGTCTCCCGTCGCGCGCTCCTCGAGGAAGAGCAGCGGGCAAACGCCTCGAAGCTCCGCGACAAGATCGTCCCCGGTGCAGTCATGACCGGCCGTGTCACCTCCGTCCGCGAGTTCGGCGCGTTCATTGATCTCGGCGCCGGTGTCCAAGGGCTGCTCCACGTGTCCGAGATGGCGTGGTCACGCGTTTCGGCCCCTTCGGAGATCGTCAAAGCGGGCGAGGAGATCACGGTCAAAGTCCTGCGCGTGGACGAGGAAAAGCAGAAGATATCGCTCGGGTTGAAGCAGCTCTCTGCTGACCCATGGTCGAGAGTGCCCGAAGTGTACAAAGTAGGCCAAGTGTGGCCTGGCCGCGTCACGCGCGTGGCGCAGTTCGGGGCGTTCGTGGAGCTCGAGCCGGGCGTCGAGGCGCTGGCCCATGCTTCCACGTTCGTGCCGACGGGACGATCGGGAGGCTGGTCGGGTCAGGTCGCTCCCGGGATGACGGGCACATTCGAGATTCTCTCGATCGACCTCGAGCAGAAACGGATCGGCGTGGCGCTGGTTCAGGAAGGCTGGGGGCGGGTCGAGGGGGCTGCGGGAGCCCGGCCTGGCATCGTTCCGGGCGCGCGCCTGACGGGAAAGGTCGAGCGAATCGAGAGGTTCGGCGTGTTTGTCTTCCTGGCCCCCGGGCGCACCGGCGTCATCCCCATGAGCGAAACCGGCATCGCGAAGGAAGGTGATATCCAGCGAACCTTTCCGGTCGGGGCGGACGTCGAGGTCATCGTGCTGGAAGTCGATCCGTCAGGCCGGCGCATCCGCCTGAGCGCGAAGGCCGTCCTGGAAGCGCGCGAGGCCGAGGAAGTGCGCGAGTGGACGGAGCGCAATGCTCCTCCCGCCGGGGGCTTCGGGACATTCGCCGACAAGCTGCGCTCGGCGTTCAAGCCGCAAGAGAAGTGACACTCTCACCGTCCCGCCTCTTGGCGCTTCCGCCATCCAGTGTTGGAATGCCGCCCTTGGAAGGCGCACATTCTCAATCCTGGGCAAAATGGCCGAGTCAAATAATGCTATTGTGATAGGCTCCGGCGCCAAAAAGATCATCGTCGACGAGAAAATCTCCCGGAGAGTCAGCTTGGAAGAAAATCGTTATTCTATATAGCCGTGATTTGGCAATATAAACGCCTAAGTTCTTGATAATCAAACGACGGCCATTTTCCCGAGCTGGATGTCGCGGGTTCGATTCCCGTCTCCCGCTCCATCCTTTTAAAAACTTGGGAAGGTCCTTCAAAAGCGTACTCCATTTGTTCTCCATTTACATCAGCCGTGCGGATTGGTTTGCCGTCCTCCGCCGTTTCAAGGCCGCTTTGAGTGCCTCCAGTGCTTCCTTGCGGGAGCTAACATCGGTCTGGCAGTAAACATCCGAGTCTACGTCAACGGAGTGGCCCATCTGGTCGGCGGTGGCACTCGATGCACGACCGACTGCCTGCGTATTGGGGGTCTAGCGAGTTCCCGGTTTGCGGCGGGGATTTCCCCCAGCCTGGGGCAGCGTGTATGGCCAGAACCAGTAGCATTCCTGTGAAAATCCTTCGCGGGAGGCGAAATCCCCGGATTTCTCCGGCGTGCCCTCCTTGTCGCTTTCGCCCACCCATTGCCATTATCCCTATGTTGGTCAGCGCGGGAACCGGTTCTTGTAGTTCCATTCCGAGGGTCCCGTTCGGACCGCTTCAGATCCGTTGAGTGATCCCTGGTTTGATGCTCGATACGCGCGCCTTTCCTCATCCCGGGTCTCTATAATGCCGGGTGTGTGCTGCACGTTAAGAGGCTGGGAGATACGCTGATGTCCTTTCAACGGACCAGCCGCTCGAAAACGACAACCCGGATAAATTCTCTCCCTTTTACGCTGCCTTTTTTAAGCCCAAGCGAGAAGGCTTCTACAATAAAACAGGCCGCACTATTTGCCAAGTCGGGCCTGGGCCTATTGCGCCTCCTGTTTTGGAATCGCAAATCATGTGGCATTGGCTTGGCCAAAGCTTTTCGCATAAACTCGAACCGTCTGATGAGTTTATCCTTCCTGACTTCGAGGTTGGTCCTTGGCCTGTGGGCATTCATTGTCGCCCCCCTGATCGCCACGGGCCGGGCGTTACATCCCGGTCGGGGAAAGATCCCCTTGACCGTGGACATTGCCGCCGCCTTTCCACTTAGGATGGCAAACACAAAAGTGATCAGCATTGACGGTATAGGTCTTGACACGCCAAATATGATTGCTATATCAGTATTGGGCGCTCGCGCCTTTGGTGTGGGGAGTCTTTGGGCGGGGAGAGGCGTTGCCACTTCCGGCGACGATCCCTCTCCGCGGGTAAAAGAGTATACGATCAGTCTGGAAGCCCAGAAAAACCTGAAGGAGGTATCAATCCATGATGGGGATTACACCTTTCAAGCTGTCGCCGGTCACCGCCGGGGCCGGCGTCGCGATGATCCTGGCGCTGGGATTTTGCTTTAATTTGCTGCTCCGGGCCGCCAGTCCCTCATCCTCAGAGGGGCATTTCCGCCTGCCGCTCAGGACGGAGGTCCAGGCATTCAAAGGAAGTAGCGTCTGGCAGAAGGCGCAAATTGAGCGTGATTTTTCGAATCGCGAGACGGCTGTCGTGATTTGCGACATGTGGGACCGTCATTGGTGTACTGACGCCAATCAGCGGGTCGGCCAATTAGCGCACAAAATGGAACCCGTTCTGCAAGCGGCGCGGGCCGCGGGGATTTTGATTATTCATGCCCCCTCGGAGACTATGGATTTCTACCAGGACTACCCTCAGCGTAAGGCGATGTTGACGATGCCGCAAGTGGCTCCTCCGCCCGGCTTGGGCCTAACTTCACCGGCATTGCCGATCGATGATTCCGATCGAGGTTGCCAGACACCTGGTGACACAGAACATAAAGCCTGGACGCGCGAAAACCCGATATTGTCCATGCAGCCGAATGATGTGATCTCGGATAACGGTGAGGAGATTTACTCGCTCTTGCGCGCGCGAGGCATCAAGAATCTCTTCATCATGGGCGTCCATGCCAACATGTGTATTTTGAATCGTACCTTTGCCATTAAGCAGATGACCAATTGGGGGATTTCATGCGTCCTGGTCCGCGACCTTACGGACTCCATGTACAATCCTCAATCCCGTCCCTACGTCTCTCACGCGGAAGGAACCGAACTCGTGATCGACTACATCGAGAAGCACTGGTGCCCAACGACTCTCAGCGCGGACCTTGTGAAGGCATTGCAGCAATGACGTTATGAATTGAGCGGGCTTGACATTACATTCTACATACCGGAACGGAACATCCCCCTGGGGTTCGAAAAGGGCTGGCCCTGGCCGGTGATCTATCCGGGTGGAGAAGCCTTTTCCTATCTGTCCAGCGACAGATCTGGAAAGTCACAAACCTTGTGAGTCCGCCTTTGTGCTTAAAACGACCAGCCCCACTCCTTCGTTCCCGCCGCGGCAAGCGAAGCTCCCCACCCCGGGGGGGGGATTCCCCAAGGTCAAGTGAGGGCCAACTAAGACCACGCTTCGAGCGGGCATTTTTTAAGATTGGGCATACAGGTAGATATAAGATCCGGCTTGCTACAGGGAAAGGCATTTCCAACTTTAGCCCGGAGCGCGGCTGGATGGCCTATTAGCGACAACCGGCAGACAGGCGGCGCGGTTAAGTGCGAATACTCGGTCTGGTGGCTGGACCGAAACACGCCAACAAGCCAACTTCTATTAAAACTTATCAAATTTTAGATGATGGGGGCTCTGCTGACAGGGTATACCACGGCCTAGCAGAGAGGGGGGGTACGCATTTTTTTCTTGACAGGGGCAGGCCCGCATGATATCCAGTTAATCGCTTACGTAAACCTTTTTCTTCCTGTAAAGGAAGATTTTCGATCAGATAGCGAATGACCATCTTGGCGCCTCCTGCTCGCCCTAAGGTCTAGAGCTTCTGGTCGTTGCATTGGACGTTCTCGGGTCGGGGCAATCCACGTGTCGGTCGGAGGGGAAATGCTTAGGAAACCTACAAGCTACTGGGCTGTTATTTGCTTGGTGTCGATACTTGTGCCGTTGTCCGCCTGGGCGCAAAATTTCACTGCTTCAGTCAACGGGTCGGTGACCGACCCATCTGGCGCCGCCATACCTGGTGCGGCGGTAACTCTGACCTCGGTCGGCACCGGGTGGACCGCGAAGTTCACGACAAGTAAAGACGGTCTTTATCTCTTCGGCAATCTGGCACGGGGCGTTTATACCTTGAATGCTTCGGCTGCGAACTTTCGCGACGTTGTCGAGAAGCAGATCATTGTAAACCTCAACGAGTCTGTCCGTGTAGACGTGAAAATGGAATTGGGCTCCCATGTGGAGACGGTAGAGGTGAAGGCGTCCGCCGCCGCCATCAACTTCGACAACGGAGAGGTAAAGGGGTCAATAACCCCGGAAGTGATCGCCGACCTCCCCTTGATCGTTTCGGGTAATCAGCGTTCGGCGGCGTCGTTCATCATCCTGCTTCCGGGCGTCAATACAGGAGGTGGTGCAGACCCCTTCGACTCCCGGATTAATGGAGGGATGCAAGGCGGCGATGAAGCGGTGCTGGACGGGGTAACAATGCAAGAAGGCGTACAGAGCCAAAGCGGGATGGTGGCCATGTACAATGATTACCCTATCACCCCTGAGTCCGTCAACGAAGTCAGCGTGCTCAAATCCGATTACGAACCGCAATATGGGTACACCTCAGCCGCGGTCATCACGGCGGTGACGAAATCCGGAACCAATCAATTTCATGGCAACGCGCATGAACTCATGCGCAACCGCGTCCTGAACGCACGGTCATTCAATGCCCCGCAGACGCCCGTGGATACTGAGAATGACTGGGGCGCCACCATCGGCGGGCCCGCCAAGATCCCAGGGTTATGGGGGGGCAACAGAAAGTCGTATTTCTTCTTCGCGTACGGGGGCTATACCGAAAGGGGTGGGACCGTATCGTCGATCCTAAGCCTCCCGTCGGTTCTGGAAAGGCAAGGCAACTTCACCGACTGGACAGATAGCAGCGGGAACCTGATTCCAGTCTACGATCCGGCGACGACCCAGGCGAACCCTGCCTATAATTCCAGTCTTCCGGTGGGGCCGACAAACGAACCTTACACCCGCAGCCAGTTCATGGGATGTAATGGAAACACACCCAACGTGATCTGTCCCAGTGATCCTAGGCTGACAGGCTCATTGGCAAACCAATGGGTCAAGTACATTCCCAATCCTACCTTCGCCGGGACTCAGAACAATTATGTCGGGCTCCCGCTAAATATCGGCTATGCACCCTCGTTTAACCGAGTCTCGTACGATGGGCGGTTTGACGAATACCTCGGGGATAGAGATCACATTTCTCTCGAGATCCATTTTCACCAGCCCGTTGAGCTTGCAGCGGATTCCTTGCCCTTCCAAATAGCGACCAGTAGCACCATCACTCACGGGGGTTACGTGGGCCCAACGATGGACCGGTTGAACCTGGACCACACGTTTTCTCCCACGCTCTTGAACAATTTCAACGTTGGGTACTCGGATTACCGTGGCATAGGGCAGTGTTTGGACCAACCTTTCACCAACAGCCTACCTAAAATTGCGGGTGTTGCTAATTACTATGCGCCGCCCCAGATCAGTTTCCAGGATTTCAGCGGTTTCGGATGCAACAGTGTCGTTAAGGACACCAAACCTAACATGTCCTTCAATGACATGATGACCTGGGTGCGTGGCAAACACACCCTGAAGTTCGGCGTGGATATGCGCCGATTCCAGCTCAACCTCTTGGATAACGCATGCGGATCAGGCTGCTTCAGTTTTGATCGGCTCAACACCGGACTGTCCGGGATCGAGAGTGGCAACGACTTCGCCAGCTTCCTCCTTGGGCAAGTCTCGTCCGCCAACACCAATATTTATACCGTGGACGACCCCAGCGCCCGGCAGCACTCTCTGGGTCTGCATATTGGGGACACATGGAAGGTCAAACCTAAGCTGAGCCTCAGCTATGGCCTCCGCTGGGATATGAGCAGCCCCAGCTACGAAAACTTCAATCGCTTCTCCTTCTTTGATCCCAACGGGGTCAACCCTGGGGCCGGAGGATTGCTAGGTGACCTGGCGTTCGCAGGAAGCGGAACCGGCCGCTTTGGCGCGCGCTACCCTGAGCACGAGTGGCTGAAGGGCTTTGCCCCGCGCCTGGGATTTGCTTACACCTTGAGCTCGAATACCGTGGTACGAGGTGGTTACGGCATGTTCTTCACCCAGGCTTACTATCCGAATTGGGCCGGCGGGATGGCCGCGGATGGATTCAACTCCTCTCCGACGGTTTCGAGTTCGGAAGCTGGACTTCAAGCCGCGATGGTTCTTAGCCAGGGATTTCCCACGGGTTTCCCGCAGCCGCCGTTCATCGACCCTTCATTCGACAACGGTGAGGCCGGTCCCGAATATAGACCATTTAACGCCAATCGTCTAAGCTATGCGCAGCAGTGGAACCTGACTGTTGAGCGTCAGGTCACGCAGGCTCTCCATGTCAGTGCTGCGTATGTGGGAAATAAGGGGACGCGGCTACCCTCCTATGAACTTCCCCTCAATGTCTTGAACCCGAGCCTCCTAACCTCCATGGGTCAGAAGCTCAATGACGTTTTTACCGTAGGCGAAACGAGTCTGGACGGCGTGGCCGTTCCTTACCCCGGGTGGGTATCACAGATGCAAGCGTGCTCGCCGACAGTGGCTCAGGCCTTGGTGCCATATCCCCAGTATTGTGGTTCCCTCGTTGGAATGAATGAGAATGCCGGCAACTCAACCTACCATTCCTTCCAAATGCAAGTAGAGAATCGCTTCGCCCACAACATCTACTTGATGGGTTCTTACACCCTGTCCAAACTTCTGACGAGCTCGGATTTTGTTACCCCGGCCGCGGAGACTTGGTCGGGGGCCGAGGGGGTGATCTCGCCTTACGAACGAGAGAGGAACAAAGCCCTGTCCGCCGATAATGTGCCGCAGACTCTCTCCGTCTCCCTCCTTTACAAGCTTCCGTTCGGCCGCGGGCAACGCTACCTAAGCAAGAGCGGTGCTCTGGACAAAGTTGTGGGAGGATGGGAAGCGACCAATATTTTCAGGATTTCCGATGGCACGCCTTTTATAATCCGTTCCAGCGTCTGCAATGTACCCGCGCAATTTGATGTCGGTTGCATTCCGGGCATCATCCCAGGAGCCGACCCGTGGGCATCCGGGGGAGACAAATATAGTCCCAATCAACCTATCTTCAATAAGGCGGCTTTCGAATCCCCAAGTAGTTTTAATTTCTATTTCGGCCAAGGGGCTAGGGTCAACAGCCTACGGGGACCTGGATATCACAACTATGATTTCGGTTTGCTCAAGGACACTCATCTCACCGAAAGGTTCACCTTGCAGCTCCGGGGTGAGTTCTTCAATATTTTTAACTTTCACGTATTTAATTGTGTAGACGAGTGCTTTGGCTCGACCGCCTTTGTCAGCGATGTGGCAAGTCCAAACTTCGGAATGTGGAATGGATCGGTTACAGCTCCCCGCAACATCCAAGTGGGAATGGAACTCCTTTTCTAAGTTCAGGGAACATAGATTCTAACCGGCGGTGCGCCCTCGCAAGGGGCGCACCGCCGGTTGTTTCCGGACCAGGTGAGAGCCTGGTGGCGCGCCTGAGAGCTTGCGTCCGTGGGTACTCTCGCCCCTATTTCTTGGACTTTAGCCCCAACCACAAAGGGGCTCTGCAATTGAACCGTAGCTCGGCGTGGGGATAGTTGGCCTTCGCAAACGATCCCGCCCCGATCCTATCGAATCTTGTTCGTCCACTTGGATTATCATGATGAATCTGGCGCACTGGGGATTATGTGTAATATGGTATGTTCGCAAACTCGGGGGGACGACATCGCTATGAATCGCCTTGGAAGTTTTTCTTCGCTCAGCTTGCTCCGCGGCAGACTTGCGGTTACTTTCGCCATCGCCGCTCTCATAAGTCTCTCCGGAATAGCCACCGCTCAGGAGTGGCCCAACTATGGGGGCGATCTGGGGGGAACAAAGTACTCTGCGCTGGCCCAGATCAACCGGCAAAACGTGAAGGGCTTAAAGGTCGCCTGGACATATCACACCGGCGACGTCAGCGATGGGACAACCTATAACTACAAGTCGACTTTCGAATGCACACCTCTGGTGGTCGATGGCGTTATGTACATTACTACGCCCTTCTCCCGCGTTATTGCTCTCGATCCTGAATCGGGAAAAGCGCTATGGACGTTCGACCCGGATTTGGATAAAGACCGGCCTATTAATCTCTTCATCAGCCGCGGCCCCGCTTTCTGGCAAAAGGGCAAGGAGAAGCGGGTTATTATTGGTACTCTCGATGGCAGGCTGATTGCCCTCAATGCACTGGACGGCAAGCCCATTCAATCCTTTGGAGAAAATGGGACGGTTGACCTAGCAAGGGACACAGGCGCGGCTTATCCAGGGAAGATGAATGGAATGACATCCCCCCCGCTCATTTACCACGACCTGATCATTACCGGATCGGTCACCGCAGATGGTGAGCCCCGTGGTCCCAGCGGCGATGTGCGGGCCTTCGACGTGTATACCGGGAAGACGGTCTGGCGCTTCCACGTTGTTCCGCACGCTGGAGAAGTGGGGAATGAAACTTGGGAAAAGGATGCGTGGCAGGATCGGGCAGGGGTGAACGCGTGGTCCACCCTCAGTTGTGACAAAGAACGAGGCCTTTTGTTCCTTCCTTTGACTTCACCTGCCCATGATCCATACGGAGGAGATCGGAAAGGAAAAGATCTGTTTGGAAATTCCCTTGCGGCGGTGGATGCGAATACAGGGAAATTAGTCTGGTACTACCAAATTGTCCATCATGACCTCTGGGATTACGATTTGCCGGCGCAACCGGTTCTGGTCACGGTCCGGCGAAACGGAAAATTGGTTCCCGGCGTTGCGCAAGTGACCAAGATGGGGATGATGTTTCTTTTCAATAGGGTGACCGGTGAACCTCTTTTCCCGATTGAAGAGCGTAAGGTGCCCGCAAGCGAGATCGCGGGCGAAGAGACTTGGCCAACCCAGCCCTTTCCCTTGAAGCCTCCGCCTTATGCGCGCCAGTCGATGAGTCTGGATGAAATTACCAATGTCACTCCTGAATCTCGCAGCGAATGCCTTCAGATTATGGGAGACGCCCTCCCAAAGGACATTTACACCCCATGGGACTCGAAACTTATCTATTCGTTTCCCGGAGATAACGGGGGCACAAACTGGGGAGGCGCTTCGTATGACCCCAGTTCCAACGTGCTCTTTGTCAACTCGATGGACATCGCCGTTTTCGGTAGCCTGGAAAAGACTCCTGAGGGCAGTTCGTTTCCGTACCGCTACCGCATCGGCAAGGCGCTTTGGTTCTGGGACTCCAACTGGTACCCCTGCCAGAAACCGCCGTGGGGACAACTAACGGCGATTGACCTCAACACGGGAAAATTCCGGTGGCAGGTTCCCTTGGGAGTAGAAGACGCCTTGGTGGCCCGCGGCCTTCCACCCACTGGAGCCCCCAACATAGGAGGTTCCATGGTGACGGCTGGCGGGCTGGTATTCATTGGTGCGACGAATGATGGCAGGTTTCGTGCCTTTGATAGAGATACAGGTAAGGAACTGTGGGTTACCAAGCTTCCTGCGAGTGGTTTTGCCAATCCGATGACTTTCCAAGGCCCAAAATCGGGAAAGCAGTACGTCGTCATCGCTGCCGGTGGGGGCAATAAGTACGATAAGCATTTCAGCGATGCCCTGGTGGCATATACCCTCCCGTAACTGCGTTAGCAAGAAACGTAGACCGCATCGCAGGGTGGATTTCGGATGGAATGCAAGATTTCGTCAGGTTAGGCCGGTGTTAAGAGATCCCTGGTTTCACCCTCCTCGGTGGTAGCCGCATGATGAATAGCTTGCCCCTGATATTCGCTGCATTCACCATGGGCCTCGCTCCATGTTCGGCGCCCGTTCCACTCAGCCCCGCAGGCAATTACCTGTTACCCGGCGTGCTCGGGGATGTTCCCTACAGCAATAACCTCACCATGGACGCATACGCTCCGGAGGGTCAGCCACGCCCGGCCGCGGTCATCATCCATGGGTATGATGATGACAAGCGCACGCACATCACTCCCCTGTTCGAACTCTTGGATCGCGCGGGATACGCCTGGTTTTCCGTAAACTACCATTCTGAGGCGGATGTGGCGGAGGCCATTCGTTTTATCCGTTGTCCCGGCCGGTTCAACGTGTCGAGCGAAATCACGCTGATGGGTGAATATACGGGAGCTCAAATCGCCGTCGACCTGGCCGCCAAGGGCGGTTTACGGGGAGTCGTTACATTTGGAGCCAAGTTCGGCGCGGAAAAGCCCAATCGCTTGCCGCCTGAGACCCGAGTCCTGATGATTCAAGGTATGGCTGATGCCGGCCCGGCGGAGATTGCCGAGGAATGGTGTAAAGAATTTCAGGGCTGCCAATTTTTCCCAGTGCCTGGCGAGGGCCGCGAGATCGAACATTGGCATCCGGCCCATTGGGATTGGAAAGAGGTATTCACGGCATGGCTGCGGGATGATCGCCGGGGGCTTTGGAAAGACATCACCTACTCACGGCCGGGAGGCCGCCCACTGCTGATGGACGCGTTCATTCCAAGCGGACTCGGGCCCTTCCCTGGGGTCATCATGGTCCACGGCGGAGGTTGGGAAACAGGCGACAAAGTAACCTCTATTTCCCCACTGCTAGAGCCCTTGGCGCGCGCGGGGTTTGCCTGGTTTTCCATCGATTATCGCCTGGCCCCCTACGTTCACATCTCTGATGAACTTGATGACTTGCGCGCCGCCATCGGCTACGTGCGGACGCATTCCGCTTGGTTTCACGTTGATCCCCATCGCATCGCCATCCTGGGTGAATCGTCAGCCGGGCATCTGGTGGCAGAGGTTGCTTCCGAACCTTGTAGTGGGTGTGAAGTCCAGGCCGTGGTTTCCTTTTACGGAGTTTATGACCTCCCGCAGTTTGCGAGTCAGCCTCCCTGGAAAGACTGGGTTCCGCACTGGTTTGAAAAACCCTCGCTCGAAGCGCTGCGAGAGGCCTCGCCGATCTCCCATGTGTCGTCCCAACTGCCGCCAATACTTCTGATCCAAGGCACCCAGGATTCGCTTTATAAGGGAACATTGGAATACGCAGGGCGCTTGAAAGAAGCCCACGCTCGCTACAAACTAATTCTCCTGGAGGGAGCGCCGCATGGAATGGAAGACTGGGAGGGCCATCCTGATTGGGTTTCCTACAAGCAGGGGCTGGTGGAGTGGCTGTCGGACGTGCTCAAAGCAGAGGATGGGAGGCGATAGCCACCCGATGGAAATTAACGCGCCTTTTTCGGGATTGTGTGCGCCACCTATCACGCCATCCCGAAATCTGCTTCAGGGCATTTGCGTAGGGACCGAATAGCGAGGTTACAATCCGAGCCATAATTGCAATCTGCTTGCTTCTCCAGTTTTCGCTGGCATTTTTGTACGGTCAACAGCCCGAAGCAAAGGTCGTGGTCCCTAAACCCATTGAGCAGCCGATTCCCTTCAACCACAAGAAACATTGCGATGTAGGCCTGGGATGCGACACATGCCACAAACTCGACCCCAAGGGCGATCTCGAGCAAATTCCCTCAGCCGCTGACTGTATGAATTGTCATCAGGCCATCAAGACCGACAGCCCCGATGTTCAGGTCCTCGCTCAATACGCCAAGGAAGCCAAGCCCATCCCCTGGGTCCGGGTATACACGATTCCGGACTTTGTTCTATTCAGCCACAAAACGCACCTTGACGCCAAAATCAAATGTGAGGAATGTCACGGACCAGTCAGCTCTCGGGAGGTCCTGGCCAGGGAAAAAGACTTCACGATGAAAACCTGCATCTCTTGCCACAGAGCAGACAAGGCCAAAACGACCTGCGATGTGTGTCACAAGTTGTCAATGTAGTGGTCGCTCTAAGGAGTTCGGGGGATACATTCGCCGCCCCTCGCCGCGGGGAATTACGCCTTAGCCGATTCTTCGAGCGGAGCCTTGAAGATCTCCCACCTATGCAAGACTGAACCGTTTAGCCCGCGTTTCTCACCATGCCCACGGGGGCAGGAAGGCGGAGTTCTACCTCGGCCGTTACGAGCCCTGTCTGATTATTACGGTGCTCCGCGCTCTACACAGCGTGTATGGGCGGTGTGAAGCTTTGGAGTGCGGCAGCTTGCTGCCGCTTTTGCCTCAGCCCAGACCTCTCACCAGGTTTGGACGATACTGGAAGGGCGGGGCTTCAGCCCCGCCGAAATCGCGGCTCCTACCCTCTATTCGTCCCGCACCCCGCGCAGCTTGCGGCTGCAAGCTGCGCGGGGTGCGGGACTTGGATATAATCAGGACGGCCTTGCAACGGCGGGGCTAAAGCCCCGCCCTTCCAGAGTCGTGATGAGAAATCCGGGTTAGCCAGCTTCCTGGCGGCGCATGGGGACACATTTGCGAAGTGAGAAGCTTCCACGGGATGGTGTGAGGGCGCATGAATTGTGACCGTAAGGAGATTGCCATTGTCGGGAAGTCCGGAAAAATGCAGAATGTAAAGCGGTTCCCGAAGGGGAGGATCAAGGCCCCCCGCGCGCGGGGGCAGGTCGATCGATTCAACCAAATCAGGGAAGTCCGCGAAGAAAGAGAGAAGGATTTCCTGCGCACAATCGAAGTGAGACCTTTTTAAGGGTAGACCGTGCAAGTCAATGGAAGGCGCTATTCCAAGGTGGTTTGCTTCACGCTCGTCGTGTGGGTGCAGAGTCTCGCCTGGCTGTGGCCGGCTCAAGCCAAGGGGACGCTGACAGAGACCGGCAGATTACTCTACCGCGGCGACTTCGGTGAGGCAGCAGCCCTGGCACGGGAGCACTTGAAGGCCCACCCGGACGACTCCGCGACACGCATCCTGCTTGCCCGCGCTCTATTGGCCCAGGGAAACTACCTTGGCGCCTATGCGGAATTGTTGCGGGTGGTTCGGGCGGACCCGATGAGTGTTGATGGGCTCTACTATCTTGGGAGAACTTCCGCTTTACTCTCCCAACTGGAGTATCAGGAACTCGTTCGTGTTGCGCCGGACTCTTCCCGGGTCCATCAGCTTCTGGCCGAAGCGTATGAGGCACAGGAGAACAAAGCCCAGGCCGAGATGGAGTACCTCGCCGCCTTGAAAACCGGTCCCCCCTCGAGCGAAATTCTTGATGCCCTCGGTGACTTAAAGAGAGAGGCATTTCACTTTGACGAAGCGGCCATGTACTACCAGCGTGCCGTAAAAATCTCGCGCCAAGATTATGGGGGCGTGTACGGCCTCGGGGCCTGCGCGCTTTTCAATCACGACTTACCCACGGCTATTGCGTACTTTCGCCAAGCCAACGGCATCGACCCCCAGTCCTCCGCCGCACGGCTTGCTCTGGGCGATGCCCTCCTGCAGGACAACCAGGCTTCGGCCGCCGTCGATGAACTGAAGGCTGCGGTGAATATTGAGCCGGACATGCGGCAGGCCTACTCACTCCTGGCCCGTGCCTATAAGAAGCTCGGGCAGCCCCAACTTGCGCAAGAGGCGCTCAAACAGGAAGAGGAACTCGCCAAAAAGCATGAGGAGCGTCTGGAAAGAACTCTCGACACCCAAAGGGGATTAATTCTGGTTGCCCCGGAATTGGGGCAAGAGCCGCCGCGAAATCCCCCAGCGGAGAATCACCCTTGACGACCCTGTCCCATTTTCGTCGCGATGACGGGAAAGGATGCGGCCCGGTCACCATTCTTATCCTTGTTTGCCTACTGAGCAAGATGGGTTCGGGCCATGCTCAGAGCTTGCCTCCCTCGCTCCAGGTTGAGTTTGAAGGGGGGGTTGCGGCCGTACAGGCTGGACGGCTTGACGAAGCGGAGAAAGCGTTCCTGCACGTCCTGCGTGGGGGAGGAAAGGTTAGCTTCGTATACAACAATCTCGGAATTGTTTATCAAATGCGGGGCGACCAAAAGCGGGCCATTGCGCAATTTCGTGAAGCCATCAGTTTGCAGCCGGATTACGCCGCGCCGCGCACCTTACTGGGGGCCAGTCTCCTTGCCCTGGGCCAGGATGAGGAAGCCGCCCGCGAGCTGGAGCGTGCCGTGAAGCTCCAGCCCGATGAGCCTCTGGCACGGGTACAATTGGCACGCGCCTACAAGCGAACCGGCAACTATGCCGGCCGGGTTGAACAGTACCAAGCCCTGTATTCGCTGCAACCCAAAAACCCCGAATTTCTCTACCAGTTGGGGCGCGCATATTCAGACCAGACGGAATGGTGCTTGAGAGAAATCAGGAGGATCGATCCTAACTCGGCATGCCTATATGAAACGCTGGGTGAGAATTATCGCCTTCAAGGCCATTTAGACCTGGCAGTGAGCGCTTACCAACGGGCCCTGTCGGCCGAGCCCAAGCGCCCGGGAATCCATTTTGCACTCGCCCAAATTTACTTGCAGCAGGGGAACACACCGGAAGCGCGGAAGGAGATCAACGAGGAACTTGCTATCGTCCCTGAGAGCGTTGTCGCACGGGCGCTCGCGAAAAAACTATCGGCGCAGGGCCCGAATTGACGACAAGCCGGGGTTGCGCCTGCTGGATCCGAAAGGTTTCACCGCGGTTTCAGGATGCCTGCTCCGCTTCGGCAGGCACGACCGTAACCGAAAGGTCTTGGCGACGGGCCCGACCCGTTGAACCACGAACGATGAGCTGGGTTTGTTCAACGCACTCTCTTCCTTGCCGCCGTTTGGAGCGGAGGATCCTCTCCAACTCCTCAAAGGCAAGTTTCCCCAGTCGTTCTCGTGAGATACGGATCGTGGTCAGCGGCGGATAGGTGTGCGAGGAAAAAGTAATGTCGTCTAATCCCACCACCGACACATCCTCGGGAATACGAACTCCATGGTGATGAAGAGCGCTCATCGCGCCGATGGCGGTAAGATCGTTGCTACAGAGCAGGGCGGTCGGGAAGCGTGCCTGCTGGAGCATTTTGGTAACAGCGTCGGCCCCGCCATCAGCGCGATGGTTTCCTTCGTGGATATGTTCAAAATGCAGACCCTTTTGATACAGCGCGTCGATGAAAGCCGCACGACGAGTTACCGCCGAGGAAAGATTGTAAGGACCGGCGATCAATGAAAAGGCGCGGTGCCCAAGGCTGTGGAGATGGTCGATTGCTTGCGAGATGCCTTGGCGGTAGTCCACTCGAATATTGCTCATAAAAGCCCGCACTTGGCCGACATTGAGAAAGACCGCGGGAATTTCGCGTGTCTCCAGTTCCTGAATCGTTTCCGGAATCGACTCGGAGGTCATCATCACCACCCCCCGTGCCCGGTTTTCAATCAATGTCCGGATTGCTTTTTCGCTTCGTGTAACCTCATAATTGGTATTGAAGAGCAGGACATGGAAACCCTTCCGCAGGGCGGCCGATTCGAAACTCTTGAAGATTTCCGGGAAGAAGGGGTTCTCCACGTCGGAGACGATGAGGCCAAAGACGTCGCTGCGGCCACGCGCGAGTTGCCTGGCGCTCGCATCTTTGTAATACCGGAGTTCCCGGATAGCTTCCAGAACGCGTTGTTGAGTCTCGGGCCCAACGTATCGCGTCTTGTTCATGACATGCGAAACGGTTGCCACCGAGACCCCCGCTTGTTTTGCCACGTCCTTCATTCCGGCCATTTCGCTCCCCTTCCGATCCCTGAACGGCGTGACAGCCCGTTGGCTTCCCGAAGGTCCTGAAAAGTACGATCCCATATTACATGACTGGATATACTTGTCGGGACAAATCCAGCAGAACGAATAATGCTTTCTAACCTAATCCGCAACCCCGGGGTCTGCCTCATGATCTTTCCTGGATCTTCGGCAGCGGAATCCGTTTTGACGATAATGCTCTTGATCTCATTGCAATTAGGCGTTATGTGTTAAACGGTTACGTAAGCCTTTTACCATATATACGCCCGCTTTTTCAAGGTTTTATTAGGGTTTCCTTTACAGGTCACAACATTCCGTCCAACGTTCCGCCGGGAAGTGGATCGCGACGCTCGACGCGGCGCACAAAATTGGGAATGACTTACTTGGGTCATCCAATAGTGCGGTACGGGATAAAAGCAGTCAGGGCGCAGGCGTAAGGCGGCGCGCAGGAGGGCAGTGCGCAGGGAAGCCGGTTATGAAAATGCTCCCCTCCTCAGTTGAGGAGGGGGGTAGGGGGTGGTGCTGATTGCGAGTCAGTATTTTCGGCTTTAGGAAATAACCACCCCGGCGCTCGGCGCGCCACCCCTCCTGAATCAGGAGGGGAATTATTTGCAGCATTCGTGGCGAGCAAAGGCTCGTGCGCCCGTAGGGTTGGACAGGTCGATGATTGAAGTAAGCCGTTCACCAAATTTGGACATAGAGTGGTAAAGGGAATTCCGCGGCTTACGCCATGGGTGCTGTTACCCGCCCGTCGCTGAACCGGGAGACAGGGAGAGGGTCGCGAACGAGAACAGTGGGCGAGGCTCAATGCGCGGCCGCCGCACAGTGGCGGCCGCGCTCCATGGTTCTCTCTGACGAGAACTTTTGGCAAAATCGATCGTTAAAGTTGAACAGGACTCCTCAAGCCTTGCTTAGACGTGCTGCCAGTCCCTCAGCCATTCATAGTGACTGGGAAGCTTGGCCCACATCTGGTCAGTCGCTTTGCCCAAACCGGATAAGTCTTTGTTGCCCAGTTTCTTCCATTCCATGACAGCCTTGGCCACATTATCGACCTGCGCCGTGCTGATTAGCCCTGGTATGGGCGCCGAAATAGCAGGATTACTCAAGATATATCGAATGGCCAGGCGGGCCCGGCCATTGTCCTCATGGGCGGCCGGACTGCCAGGGGCGCTATCGCCTTGAAACAGATTGTTATCCGCAAATGGCTTTATCCCGAAAACCCCCACGTTGTTCTTTTTGACAGTCGTAAAGAGGCTGTCGTAGGGCAGGGTCTTGGTGCTGGCGGTGTACGGAAAAAGCACCACTTCCATGTGCTGCGGATAATCCTGAATCATGGACTTTAGCCAGACCCTGTTGTGGGTGGAAATACCCGTAAAGCGGACCTTTCCTTGCTTCTTGGCCGCTTCCAAGGCCTCCACTGCGCCGTGCTCAATGGGTTCCAACTCCTCGACCGTGCCGATCTGTTGCTGGGGCAGAGAGATGCGCCACAGGTCCACATAATCCAGTTTTGCGTCGCGCAACCCCAGATCCAGACCCTCCAACAACTTTTTGGCAGATCGCCATTCCGGATAACGCGACTCCCGCAGGTGCCAGGAGTAGCCCAGATACATCTTGTCGCGCCGCCCCTTGAGGGCATGGGAATAGACCATGATTTCGGCCCCATTGCAGGCGTCAACATAATTGATCCCCGCTTCCAAGCACCGGGTGATGACGTCTGAGCGGTTCTTCATGAACTCCGCATGGTTAATTTCCTCACCCGAATAAGCTTCCTGATCAAACGGGGTCTTCAGCATCGTATTGACGCGCTTCCAGTGCCCACCAAGGCATACGGCAGACACCATCAACCCGGTCCTGCCCAATGGGCGGTACTCCATATTCTCATTGTAGCTGAGAGGCTTTGGGGTAGTTGTGTTGCTGGCCCCAGCGGAGTTGACACCGGCCACCAAGGCGGCTGCGGTGAGGGCGCTCTTGCGGACAAAGTCACGACGGCTGACCAAGGTTTCTGTCACTGGGCGTTCTTCACTCATGTTAGTATCCCCCTGCTTGTAGGTTGGCTGCACGGAATGCGCGCGGAGGGGAGGCCAAAAGATCGGCCCGGGTTGAAGCTCTGGCGGTTGTGGCGCGCTAAGGAACTTCTCCCACTTAACACTATTCCGTACCCTTCCGTGATTCCACGCACCTCTGGGTAAAGGCCAGCAACTATGGTACCCATCGTCCGCTTTTCTCGCGAGATGAGGTGAAATAATTGAAATGCTGGAGGGCGCCCCCCCGAATGATATTGGAAATCGATGCAACTCCCTGGTTTAGGCGACAAAATGCCCCACGCTGATGCTAGCCCGGACTTCTCGCCACGGCTGGGCGCTGCCGGAAGGGCGGGGCTTTACGACCTGCGGAAAAACCCGCCGGGGCTGCCCATCCATGATCCCCGGAGGGGATCTATTCAGTAGCCGGTGGCAACGCCCCCGGAAAGAGCACCCCGAACCGAACCCGACCCTGAAAGGGTCGAATCTGCGGGGTAGCATACAAAAATTACGCCCCTCCGCGGACAACCACCCCGGCGCCCAAGGCGCCACCCCTCCTGAATCAGGAGGGAAGCTATTAAAAAACTCCTCTTTTCCTCAGCGCGGGTGATACCCTCACTGAAACTCCCAGGAGCGCGAAATGGACGGCAAATACAATGTCCCACGGCGTGATTTTTTGAAGACGGCGGCTGTTGCTACTGGCGCATGGGCTCTATCTCCTGCCGCCAGCCCGGCGATACTCGCCAACCCAAGCCCTAGCGACGTCGTGCGCTACGGCGTGATTGGGACAGGAGCGCAAGGGTGTAATCTGCTGAGATTCCTTGCGACCATGGCGGAGGGGAAGTGTGTTGCCACCTGTGATATTTATCCTCCGAACCTCAAGAAGGGGGTAGAAACCATTGGCTCTAATCCGCAGACGCACCAGGATTATCGGCAACTCCTGGATTGCAAGGACATGGATGCGGTACTGATCTGCACACCACAAAACCTGCATGCGCCTATGGTTATCGCGGCGCTGGAAGCAGGGAAGCACGTTTTCGTCGAGGCAAGCCTTTTCCTCAAGGAACCGGAGGGGGAACAAATCCGCAGGGCAGCGGACCTCCACCCCCAGCAGGTTCTGCAAGTGGGATTGCAGTGGCGATCGAGTGCTGTTTACAGGGTAGCGATGCAAATGGTCCGCAAGGGCGTTATTGGCAGAGTGCTGTTCGTGCGCACTCAGTGGCACCTCAACAATAACTGGCGCCGGCCGGTGCCAGACGCCAAGGACGAGCGGCTGATCAATTGGCGGATGTACCGGGAATCCTCCGGAGGCTTGCTCGCCGAGCTTGCCTCCCACCAGATCGACGTGGCTAATTGGGCCATCGACGCTGAGCCTGTCTCTGTGGCTGCCGCGGGTGGCACCGATTACTGGAAGGATGGCCGGGAGACCTACGACAACGTTCAAGCCATCTTCGAATATCCCGGCGCGGAGAAGTTATCGGTATCCGCCATTCTTTTCAATGGCCACTTCGGTTTTGACGAGCAGATTTTGGGCGACCAGGGAACACTCATAATCAGCGCCGGCAAAGGCCTGTACTTTCGCGAGAAGCTCCCGGAAGTCACCCTGGGTGCTTCGAAAGAGAAGTGGAAGGCCGGGGCAACAGTGATTGCGGCCACCCCGGAGCAAGGAATCCCTATATTTCCCGAGAAGATATCAGATACGGATGCTTTCTTGGACCGCGAGGTAAAATATGCCAAGCGTTGGCTGGCCTCGATGGGTATTTACGATTATGAGGAGCCGCACGATCCGGGGTACAGCGAAATGGCTAACTTCCTCGCCTCCATCCGTGAAGGTAAAGCCGTATCTTCCCCGCTTGGCCTGGGTCTTTCCGCCGCGCGCAGCGTCATTTATGCAAATCGGGCCATTGAGACAGGGCAAAAGGTCCTCTGGCCGAAGGAGCCCGCCTGAGATTTCTGCCACCATTCACCCTGCTGTGAGGTATGGCCTCCGAATAGCGAGTTTTCCAGCTTTTGGATGAGAGGCTACGGAGAACGGGAAGCCTAGCCAGGACTTCTCACCATGGTTGGACGCTGCCGGAAGGGCGGGGCTAAACAGGCTGCGGAAAAACTCGCGGGCACTGTCATTCTGAGGAGCAGCGGCGACGAAGAATCTCGCATTGCCTTGAAAATACTCAGAGCGGGATCCTTCGCTGCGCTCAGGATGACAGCATTGTAGGGTTTTTCCGCAGCCTGTAAAGCCCCGCCCTTCCAGATCCGCGGTGAGAAATCCCGCCTAGCCAGGAGGCGTTCCGGAAGGCTGCCGCTCGCGCCGCAGGCTGGCGGGCCCTCGGGTCAGGGCAAAGTGCACCACTCCCCGCGGCAGCAGGCGCAGGAGCGATACGAGCAGTTTGTAGCGCCACCCCGGCACCACAAAGAGCTTTCCCTTTTCCAGACCTTGCAACGAGGCCTCCACCACGTCCTCGGCGGGCATCCACCAGGCGCTCGAGATGAATTTCCGGTCGACCCCCAACACGTCGTGAAATTCCGTGACGGTGAATCCCGGGCAGAGGGCTTGCACGCGCACGCGCGATCCGGCGGTCTTCAACTCCAGGTAAAGCCCTTCGGTGAAACAATTGATCCAGGCTTTGGTGGCGTAATAGCTGGTGCTGCCGGGGCGTGGGACGTAGGCGGCGACGGAGGACACGTTAATGATGGCGCCCTGGTTGCGCGCGGTCAGGTTGCCCAGAGCCGCGTGGGTAAGGCGCATCGTTGCCATCACGTGCAGGCGGTGCATGGCGTCCTGGCTTTCGATGGGCGCCTCGAAGAAACGTCCCAGGGATCCGAACCCGGCGTTGTTCACCAGCAACTGGAGGTTGGGCGCGCCGGCAAGAAACTGCTCGACGCCGCTCAATTCCGCTTCAAGGGTCAGGTCCGCGCGCAGGGTCATGCAATTCACGTGGAAATGGTTGCCGAGTTGATCAGCCAACTGTTGCAGGCGGTCCTGGCGGCGCGCCACCAGCGCCAGAACGTAACCCCGCGCCGCCAGCGCCCGCGCGAAAGTGGCGCCAATACCGCTAGAGGCTCCGGTTACCACGGCAAGCGGTTTTGCTTCACTCATCTATTTCTCCTGTGGGATTAAGTTGGCAACGGCAGTCGATAGTGACTAGTCCGGACTTCTCACCACGTTTGGACGATGCTGGAAGGGCGGGGCTTCAGCCCCGCCTAAATCGCGGCTCCCGCCCTCTATTTGTCCCGCACCCCGCGCAGCTTGCGGTTGCAAGCTGCGCGGGGTGCGGGACTTGGGAATAATCAGGACGGCCATGCAACGGCGGGGCTGAAGCCCCGCCCTTCCAGAGTCGTGGTGCGAAATCCGGGCTAGTCCCTAACCACTGCCCACTAACGACTGACCACCAACAACTCGCCACTCACCACGAGCCACTCGCCACTTCACTCCTACACCGTGGGCTCGCCGTGAATCTCCACTTCCGGGGGTTCGACGGTCAGGGGCTCAGGCTCAGGAAGTCTCCCCTTCCAATTCGCCCAGCCCCAAAAAATTGCCGTGCTCGAGCTGAGGATGCCCGCCACGAACCCGATGGTCCGCGGACTGTGATACTGGGAAGCGATGCCCGCCGCGGTCATGGAAACCATCATGGTAGACCAGGTCAGCGATTCCGCCGTTGAAAACACCCTGCCCCGGAATTCATCGGGAACGCGCCGGAGCAATTGCGAGATATTCAGCACCGAGCTTACCGCCACACCCGCGCGGGAGAGGGCGATGAAAAACAGGGCGGCGCCAAAGCTCCGCATCTGGCTGAACAGCACGTAGGCCCCGCCGTGGATAACATAGCAGATGACAATGCTGCGCTTGTAATTGCGGAAACTGATGCGCCGGCCCAGCGCATGGCCCACCGCCCCTCCCACCAGCAGGCCCATTCCCGCGGCGCTCCAAACGATGCCGATTCCCGCCGGGCCGCGGTTGAAAACCTGCTCACCAAACAGGGTGAAGAGGATTTGGGCAGCGCCCCCGCCGGTGGCCCAGCCCACGCCGATCAGGGCAATTCCCAGGATGAGCGGAGACGCGCGCATGTAACGCAGGCCTTCCTTGTACTCGTGCCACGGCCGCACAACCTGCTCCTCCGTCAGCGCTTCGCGTTTCGCCCGAAAGCCGCCCGCGCCGCGCAGTTGCCAGATGCAGGCCGCCGACCCGAAGAAGGAGAGGGAGTTTAACACGAAGGCCCACTGGTAACCCAGGCTGGCCGCGCTCAGGCCCGCCACCATGGTGCCAATCGTCAGCGTGGTCCATTGCGTGGTCTGGGTCAG
>Ga0182030_10006659_pt1 | contig 24291 bp, 21 predicted proteins | sample 812S3MmetaG_FD_121299 | JGI IMG/M metagenome (GOLD analysis project Ga0182030, IMG submission 121299) | Permafrost microbial communities from Stordalen Mire, Sweden - 812S3M metaG (Illumina Assembly) | ecosystem: Environmental > Terrestrial > Soil > Wetlands > Permafrost | place: Sweden...
CATTGCTCGCCCGTCAAGCGATACGTGACCTATACAAGAGAGTATTTGATTTCCGACTCGGCGATCTCGGTGAGCGGGCGGATTATTCTGGGATGCGAATTGAATTCATAGGAAATGATAGAATACGCCACGCGCGAGAGATCCAAAAGCAACTATTAGAAAAAATCGACAGCCGCACCCGAGAGCATGGCGTAAAGGCAACAACGCAATCAGAAAGCGCAGCAAGGCAACGGCTGCAAGAATTAACTCAGGTTTCCATGCCCCTAATTGTGATTGATTTTCCAACAAGAGGTCTCCCCTCAGAGAGCAACTTTCCTGTCGAAATCGGTGACCCCCACAGAAAGTACTTTGGGATGCAACCGCATGCGGAAACCCATGGCGCGACCGTCTTTGGGGAGGTCCGCCAGCTCCAAATCAGGAATGCAGCCGTGCGTGTATTTGCAGCCGACGAGCTTCATGAACTGGTAGTTCGATATTTAAACGCAGAAGATGTTCGTGCATGCGTGGGCGAGTCGATTAGTGTCCTTAAGCGTTGAATGCGTTGCGGGTTGGCAGAGCAAGATCACTGATGCGCCAGCCCGCCCCGGAGTGAAGGCCGCACAGAAGCGCGGCGTTAAATTCGGACGCAAGCCGAAACTGTTCCCGGCGCAGATCGAGCACGCACGCGAGCAGATCGACAAACGGAAGCGCCGCGGAGACGTTGCCGCGCTCCTAGACGTGGACCGCACTACGCTCTGTTTGGCGTCAATTACTTCAACGCTCTATCGGGCTCTGGCGGTTTCATCAACAATATGAAAAAGCCATTAAACCAGTACACGGGTTTTCTTTCAGCGAGCCAGACGGCCCACGGCATCAACGCCGCAGCTCTTAACGCAAGGCGGCTTGCCGAAGATGCCCAGCTTTTGCACGATGCCGGACGCTTCCCGAGCGCCGCATCGCTGGCGATATTAGCCCTTGAGGAATTAGGCAAGTCAACCATTCTTCGTCAATTGTTCCTAGCCAATTCAGAAAAGGAGCTAGCTGAACAGTGGCGACGATACCGGAAACACACACAAAAAAACTACTTTGCTCTAATGCCTGATCTCATGGGGCGCGGGGCCGCAAAACTCTACGACCTGAAGGAGCTTTTCGCAAAAGAGGGCGAATTACACCGCGCGACATATGACACCGTGAAACAGCTCGGTTTCTACACCGATTGTTGTGGCATCGCGCACTGGTCTATTCCTTCCGAAGTGATCGACGGAACCCTTGCTGCTTTCCTCGTGTCACTCGCAACAGCACTCAGCAAAGAAAAACAACCGGTAACAACGAAGGAATTGGACCTTTGGAAATTCCACATGAGCGCCGGGTGTACCCAAACAAATCTTCTAAGGTGGTGTTCCGCTATGGTTGAGGCAGGGCTGAAGCCCCCCGGCTACGTGGAGGAAATGCGCCACTTCACGCAAGACTCCCAAACTAATAGCGTCCATTAGCCACATAACGTCCTTTATGTTGTAGAACCATCTCGCCACTTGGCGATTCCAGTCGCCAAACAATTGAAGTGCCTCACGCATTCAAACTCCCGAGATACGGGGTTCTGGGATGTTTGGATCTGCGGTCCTCTTCACTTGGTCGTATAACGCCCTGCCCGTAGAAGTGCGCCCCTTGACTCCCGGGAAGTCACCTTCGAGGACCCGAACCCCATTGAGGAAGTCCTTGCGCTATATTGGGCGTTGAGGATCCCCAGCACTTGTCCGGTTTTGCGGCTAGCCCGAATTTCTCACAAAAGAAGGACCATTTTGGGAGGCTGCTGGAAGGGCGAAGCTAAAGCCCGCCCTTCCAGACCGGTGGAGAGAAACCCGGGCTAACACTTGGCGCCTGATACCCAAAACCTACTCTTCAATTTTTTCATCAACATAGCCGGGTGGACCTTCATTTTCGATATCACGACTGCAAGCATTCCGATCATTCTGCACATGGCCGGCCGGTCGCGCGTAGGCATCCAGCAAGGCTGTCCAGGCCACCGGGTGGACCGCCGCGGACCCCGCCCGATTCCCCGGCGCCCGGCATGCCCCCTTTCCAGCTCACCGGGCGAGGCCTGGGGGATAAAGGTCGAGGGGAGAAGAGCAGGGGGTAGAAACTGTGAAAAAATAAGAAATCTCACGCCCGGACGCCAAGGCGCAACGACTCGGCGGTAACAACTCCGATGTTCTCTTTGCGCCCTCCGCGACTTTGCGCCTGGGCGGAAAAGGCTCTTGCTCCTGCGGGAGACCGGGGAAAGACACGCGGCACCCCCATCCATCTCAACATTGTAGCCTATTTAAGCGGGACGGTCAAGACCCGAATGTCCTCTCCGAGCGGCAGGCGTACCATACCGTGCTTTGCGGGGACACAGGGAGGACTGGCCGCTCCGCTTGCGTAAGATCTGGCATCGCCGGACCTGGCGGAAGGCGAATTTTGGGGATGGGCGAACGCGCCAATGAACGACCTGCTTGCCAAGTATAAAACCGGCCCGCGGTCGTGAATTTTTCGTATCGGCAAGCCGCCTGCGACAAGGTGGTGCGCCAGTTTCGCTATGACCTCTTTATGCTGAATCTTCCCGGGGGGGGGCCGTTCCGAAATCAGCTCAATCGCAGCCTATAGCCGACCCAAGGTTCGGTAATCAGATATTTGGGCCGGGCGGGTTCGGGCTCAAGTTTCTTACGGAGTTGTTTGACGAAGGCGCGGAGGTACTCGAAATGTTCGCTGTGCTCGGGTCCCCACACTGCGCTCAGGATTTCCCGGTGGGGAATGGGTTTGTCGGGATGGTTGGCAAGATACTGCAGGACTTCAAATTCCTTGGGCGTGAGGCGCACGTCTCTTCCCTCGACGGTTACGCGCCGGTCCCGAAAGTCAATTTCCACTGCTTCCAGGGTAAGTTTTTGGGGGGCCGACTCCAGCAAAGCAACATTCCTACGGAGCGCCGAGCGAATCCTCGCGAGCAGTTCCGGCATGCGAAAGGGTTTCGTGACATAATCATCCGCGCCCGCATCGAGGCCCGCAATGATATCTTTCTCAACGCTTCTTACACTGATGATAATAATTTCTGCTCCGGAGGTGGAACGGACAGTACGGCACAGTTCAAGTCCATCCACCCCGGGCATGCTCAAGTCGAGAAGGACCAAATGGTACTTTCGATCCTTCATCATCTCCAGGGCCTCCTCGGCGCCGGAGGCCGTGTCGACCGCGTACCTCGCCGCGCTAAGCGTGGCGTGCAGGACGCGGCGAATTTGCACATCGTCGTCCACGACCAGAATCGTGAAATCCACGGTTGCGATCCTCCTTACGCCAGGAAGCCCAAAACCCTGCCGGGATTAGAGGCCCGCCTGCATGGGAAGGGGCGGCGCACTGCAAAAGGGGTATCTCACCCATCTCATTTTCAGCCTATCACATCAAGTATGAGGAAAGCATAAGTTCCTCATAAGGAATATATAAAAATTCAGCTTAATGTTCTTATAGGAAGCCCCCGCTTATGCGCGGAGAACGAGGGGAGGGAAAGCCGCCGCCTCGATGGCCGTGAGAATCATAAAGGGATTGGGGTTTCTGGAAGGTTGCCCCTTCATGGGGCGAGATAATGGCAACGCCGGGGGCAGGGAAGGGGGCGAAGGCAAGGTACATCCTGACCTGGTTTCGCCGGGCAATGTTCAGTTTCCTCTCCCTCGAGAATCGAGGACGTGCCCCGCTCATTTCGCCAGAGACACAACGCATCCGCCGACGACGATGAAGGCTCCCCCTAACAGGATCATCGGAGTAGGTTTTTGACCGAATACGAGCCAGGAGATCAATTGCGCCACCACGAAGAAATAGGCCACGTATACGCCCAGAAGCCGCCCGAATTCCCAAGGCGGAGCGTTGACCGCGTATCCATAACCGGTGAGGACCAGGCCGCCGAGTACGAAAAACAGAGCGGCCCGCGCGGGAGTCGGGCTGTGAAGCCCCTTGCGCATCAAGGCATCACCGCCCGCTTCCAAGCAGGCGGCGCACAACAACACCACCATCGCTAAACTGTAACGCATAGCCGTACCTTCTTTTTGCCCTTTCCCCTGAGGTGCGATAGGTGCAAGCGAGGCCCGCGCAATACTCCGCTTTTTCGCGTGCAGGGATTTGAAAGTATACCTTGAGAGGCTTGCCTCTGCGCTATTCGATTCTTTTTTAGCGAGACCGGCGAAACGGCATATGGGGAGTGGTACAGTTTGCTGGAGCGGCGCTCTATGTGCGCAGGAATTTGTTGAAGCAAAAAGCCGGCAGTCATGGACTGCCGCTACAAAAAACGAAACGGCACCACTACCGGCGTAGGGGGAAGGGTCGTTAGCCCGACAGGGGATCTCCCGGAGTGCTATTTTGCATGCTTCGCGAGGTTTTTGAGGGTTTCAATATCCATTAAGGATGTTTATTGCCGCTCAAACAAAAACCTTTGGTCATGCCTAAAATCCATACCCGCTCCTTATGGCTTTTTTACGAAGCAAAGCATAAACTGTGGGCAGGTACGGACTTCAGTCTCGTGACGCAAAACATGAATGGCGTTCCTCGCTACGGCTGAGGAATGAGGCAAGGGTCGCAAATGAGGCTGCCCTCGTTGGGCGATAGGCCTGGACAGGACCCAGGGGGGAATTTCCAAGGGGGGACTCTGCCTTTTCCGAAACGATTTGGCACAGGTCGGTGATCGTGGCCGTACGGGCTGGAAGCGCCACGTGGGGCTAACCCGCGCTGCAATCCATCCGGAACAGCCGGGAATTGAAGTCCGCCTTGAAGACCCCCGGAACGTCGGAAGATCACTAGCGGATTGGGCCTGCTATGCGGACCAAGCCAGGCGACTCCGTGAGAAATCCAACACGGAAGAGGAGTTGGCCAGCTATTACCCGGTGCACGCGGTCAACAACTCCAAGCAATACCCCGCCCCCTACCCGAAGGCCAAGCATCTGGTGGGCTACCATTCCTGAGAGGCGGATCAGGCGCAGCAAAATGCCGCAACACAGTCCGGGCTTGCAGCGGAAATCGCAGCTCACTCCTCGAACTAAACGGAGTCATGGGCATGGCGAAACAAACACGGGTGCGACATCGTATGAGCTTTGACTACCTCGAAGGCTTCCTGGAGGTCGCCAAAGTGAGGAACTTCTCCCACGCTGCTTCCATTCTCTATCGCACTCAGCCTACGCTGAGCCATCAGATCCATCGGCTGGAGAGGGAATTCGGGGGAAAGCTTTTCGACCGCGATTTCAAAGCGGTCAGGCTCACCCAGGCCGGCATCACGCTTCGCCGGTATGCGGAAGAATTGCTGGCCCTCCGCACCGAGGCCTTGGAAGCCATCGGACAGATCCAGGAGAATCCTCGGGGGAGCCTGCGCATAGGGGCCAATGACGCCGCCTGCCTATACGTCTTACTCCATGCGTTGGCCGGCTTTCGGCGGCTCTATCCGCTCGTGCAGGCGAACATCTAAAGAAACTTCAGCCACAAAATCTTGGAGAAAATTCAAGAAGGAAACCTGGAGATGGGAGTTGTTTCCTTGCCCCGCATCGTAAAAGGTCTGGAGATCCTCCCGATTTTCCCGGCGGAGCTCAAGGTGTTGTTGCCTTCCGATCACCCCTAGAATGAAAAGAATGAAATCACGCCCGAGGATATCTCCTTCTACCCAATGCTCCTGCCCAAAACGGGGAGGACTCGCAAGATGATCGAGGCCCTCTTGCGTCCCTACAAAAAGACCTTGCAGGTCTCGATGGAATTGGCGAGTGTCGAGATTATCAAGAAATATGTTTCCGCGGGAATCGGGATCGCATTGCTTCCGGAGGCTTTTGCGCAGACCGAAGTGGCCGCTGGAACACTCAGGCTGGTTCCTTTGAAAGGGCACAAGCTTTACCGCGTCCTGGGACTGGTGTACCGGCGGGGAAGTCCGATGTCGATGCCCGCCAAGGCATTTCTGGATATTCTCCAGGGGTCTGTTCCCACTCCCGAAGAGGCGCTCGCGCCCTTGGCAAAATGACCGGGCGGAGGCAACATTCCGAGTCGAGCCCTGCCTGGCGCGGACGGTCGTTCATCGTGAAGCCTTCAGAGTCGGCGTGAAAGCCCGCAAATTCGCCGTTTTCCCAAAGAAGAATCGGGAAGTTACGTTGTGAATATGGCCGGAAAGACGAGAGCCCCTACATCCCTCTCGCCCGGCGCAAGCGATGCATTCCCCAAATAGCAGCCGGAACGGCTGTTCCGACGACCACGTTATATCGCTATGCGCGGGGGCTACATGCTACTTCGCATCTGATCCACCGCGGTAATATGGCAATTAGGGTTGGCCGGTAGTGGTGTCATTTGATGTGGCACGGCCATCTTGGACGTGACCGTTCACGGGCGGGACGCCCGAGCCACTTCCAAATGACACCCCTGCCCGGTTGGCCCGCTTGATTGACAGCTGCATCCTTATTCTTGTACGCTCAACACGTGAACCCGAATGTTCGGAACCTATTTAGGAGAGCGAGAAAGAACATGAGAATTAAATCCGTAATCTTACTGGGGCCGGCGCTGCTTCTCTCGAGCGCCCTTTTTGCTCAGGCGCAGGGTGGCCCGACGATGGGGCCGACGGTAGCGCAGGCTCCGATGGACGAGAAGCAAGTCATCGCCGAACTTAAGAAACAGGGGGCGGATCAGCTCCTGAAAGACCTCTCCGCGCGCGGCGTGGCATTTGAAATGGATGCCGATATCGAGAAGAGCTTGCGCAAGGCAAAAGCGACAGATCAGATTATTCAAGCCGTCACCGCCGCCGGGCCGAAGGAAAGGGAGGCTGCCGCCAAAGCGGCGGCCATGTCCAGCGGCGCGGTGGTTCTGGCGCCCGATGAGAGCGCTGAATTCAAAGCGTTGCAATCGGAGCTGGACCCGGACAAAGCCATCGCCCTGACGGAAGCCTTTGTGCAGAAGCATCCGAATAGCAGCGTTCTCAGTTACGTCTATGCTTTTGAAGCAAATGCTTACCAGACGAAGGGCGACGCCGCCAAGATTGTGGAGTATGGCGAAAAGAGCCTGGATCTAAAGAAGGACAACCTGATGAGTCTGATGATCGTGGCTTACGCCATTCCCACGCCGCAGTTCGTCAACCTGCACCAGGCGGATGAGGAAAAACAACTCACCAAAGCTGATGGTTATTGTCAGGACGCCCTCACTGCTGTTGACAGCCTTAAGAAGCAGGCAGAGGAGTCGGACGCGGATTTTGCCCACCGCAAATCCGGTTACCTTTCCAGCATCCACGCGGACCTGGGGATGATTCATTTGGATCGCGCGCAACTCGGCCTGATGGGGTTGGATAAGGAGGAACTGGTGAAGGCGGAAAAGGAATACGGGCTGGCTGTTGCCGGCACGGATCACCCCGATCCCACCGACTACTATCGGCTGGGTGAAGCCTACCGGTTGGATGGCAAGATAGACGACGCCATCGCGGCTTTCACCAAAGCCAACGAGATGGGCCAGGGTGCGGTAAAACAATACGCCCAACAGCAAATCGAGAATTTGAAAAAGGTGAAGGCTCAGCCCGCAGCTCCCGCCAAGCCCTAGGCGAGATTTCTCACCCAGGACTTGGAAGGGCGGGGCTTTAGAGCCTGCGGAAAAATTCGAAAGCGCTGTCATTCTGAGCATTGACGGCCGTGCGGCTGCCCATGATAGGCGGAAACTTGAATGGAAGAACCCATCACCCAACCTATCATGCTGAGCAGAAGCGAAGGACCCCGCCAGTCTGCTGGGTTTCATGAACCGGGCAAACTACGGGGGTTCTTCGCCGCAAGCGGGGGCTCAGAATGACAGTTTGAGCAACGGTGAATCGAAAAGACTTACGCGTCGAGTTTCGGCAAAGGAGCGGCGGCGAGGAAAAATCGCGCATTGCTTTGAAAATACTCAGAGCGAGAACCTTCGCTGCGCTCAGGGTGACAGCGAAGGACTCTGCAGGAACTGGACGCGTAAGTCCTTGGAATTCAGCAGGCGTAGCGCGGACCTGTTTTTTGGGTTCGCGACACGTCCCCGATGGACAAGGAAAAGCCGCGGACCTAAAAACCAGGTCCGCGCTACCCTTCCTCGGCCCGAGTTTCTGCCCATCCTGGGCAGCCGCAAGGCTGTCAATGCTCAGGATGACAGATCTGTGGGGATTTTTCGCATATTCTTTAGCCCCCCTTCCGCGACGGTTGCTCCCAGCGGGGTGACAAGCGGAGGGTTGTTAGCTTTGCGGGACACCCCACCAGGGGTGGAGGAATGACGGAAGTTAAGTTTCCTTGTCAGCGGCGCTGCCCCGTTTGATCTGCCGGACGGACCTGGCGTTTGGCCTCGCCTGCGACGAGAGGAGTCGGCGCCCGAAGAGCATGGTGGAAAACAACCCCGACCAATTTCAGAGTACCATCGGCTATCAATTTCGTAACCCTCAATTCCTGTTGGAAGCTCTTTCGCATTCCTCGTTTGCGCAAGAGTCGGCCGATCGGCCCCGGGACAATGAGCAAATGGAGTTTCTGGGCGATGCCGTGCTGACGTTTGTGGTCAGCGTGATGCTGGTGGATGCCTTTCCGGACTGGGCGGAAGGCAAGCTGACGCGCGCGCGCGCCCATCTGGTGGCGGCGCCTCACCTGTACTCCGTGGCCAATGGCTTGAATCTGGGCCAGTACTTGCGCCTGGGGCGCGGGGAGGAGAAAACCGGCGGGCGCGACAAACCCGCGCTGCTGGTGAATGCGCTGGAAGCGGTAGTCGCGGCGCTTTATTGTGATGGGGGTATCGAGGCGGCGCGCGAATTCATTGCCTGCTTCATCGTTCCCCAGGACCTGGGCGCGGCGGCCCGCGAACTGTTCTCGATCGATTATAAATCGGCCCTTCAGGAGCATTTACAAGCGGAGAGAACACTTCCTGCCGAATACCGGGTGGTTGAGCAATCCGGCCCTGAGCATCAAAAAACCTTTACGGTGGAGGCCTTGGCAGGCGACAATCTTATCGCCCGTGGGCGGGGCGGCAGCAAGAAAGTTGCGGAGCAGGAAGCGGCCCGGCTCATTCTGGAAAAGCTAGGGAGAAAGACGGAAACGCATGGATGAAATTTCCCCCAAGTCGTCAACGCGCGACACCTTTGAGTCCCTGGTCGTCACCGTAATCCTCGCCGTCTTCGGCACTACGTTCGTCCTCCAGGCGTTCAAGATACCCACCGGCTCGATGGAGAATACACTCCTGATCGGCGACCACTTGCTGGTGAACAAATTCATATTCGCCCCCCAGGGTGGAGTATGGGAGCATCTGCTGCCTAACCGGGATCCCCGCCGGGGCGACGTGGTGGTTTTCAAATTCGCACCTACCGACGAGCAGACAGAACCCGGCGAGCACTTTGTCAAGCGCGTGATTGGTATTTCCGGTGACCGTATTCGGATTTTTCACCGGCAGGTTTTTGTAAATGGGCAGCCGCAGAATGAGCCGTTCGTTCGCCATGAACCCGCCTATGCCGACGAGCTTCGCCCCGGCGACGATTTCCCCCCAGCCGATAGCGAGTATTTGCCTGGAGCCACATCCTCGTGGGAAGCGGAAATCGCCAGCGCGGTTAAGAATGGTGAACTCATTGTGCCGCCGGGAAAATTTTTCGTGATGGGGGACAACCGTGAGCAGAGCTGGGACAGCCGCTTTTGGGGTTTCGTTTCGCGCAGCGTGATTATTGGCCGACCCGTGTTGATCTACTGGTCTTTTGAGACGGCTCATGATGAGTACCTTCATAATGCTCTCAGCGACCGCATCTCGCAAATCGTGGACCTGATTATCCACTTCCCGACCAAGACCCGCTGGCGGCGCACCTTTAGCTTTGTACGCTGATGCCTTCCCGCAACCGCCGACGCGCTCGCAATATTACGATCGCCCTTTTTCTTTTGGGATTGGCGGCGTGGATCGTTCCTTCCTACTTCAGCGCCGAACGCTATCGCCGCCGACTCCAGGCAGGGCTGGAGCAAGCGTTGCACCGGCCGGTGAAGTTTGGGGCCTTGTCATTCCATTTGGTGCCGCGCCCCGGATTCTCCCTGGAAAACGCGGAAGTGGCCGAGGATCCGGATTTCGGCTCGGAGCCTTTTGCCCGCGTTGATCACATTGATTGCGATCTTCGCTGGCACAGCCTTTGGCGCTCGCGCATGGATTTTGCCCGCCTCCACCTGGACCATCCCAGCTTTAACATTGTGTTGAACTCCCGCGGGGAGTGGAACGTGGAAAAGCTGTTGCTGCAAAGTGGTGTGACCGCGCCCATCGGAGCGGCGGCAGGCGCCGTACCTTCTGTGGCGGCGGAGCAACTGGATCTGAATGTGGATGACGCCCGCATCAACTTTCAAGTCGGCCCCAATAAAAAGCCCTTTGCCCTGACGGACGTCGAGGCGCGCTTGCAAGTTAATCCCGCTGCGCGGCGCGTGCAGTTCCAAATCATCGCCAGCCCGGTGCGCTCGGATCTCACTCTTCCCACTCCCGGGCCGGTCGAGGCCAACGGCGCCTGGACGCCGGGAGCTGATTTGCGCGGCCCCATCGATGCCCGGCTGCGCGCACGGGGCGCCTTGCTTTATGATTGGATTCCTGTCGTCACGGGGAAAAATCCCCAAGTTTATGGCGTGATGGACACCGACGTTCACCTGACCGGATCTTTGCCCGATCTTACCGTGGAAGGCGAAACTCATCTTACCCAACTCCATCGATGGGAGGAACTCCCGCCGTCCGATCCCATGCCGTGGACTTTCCACTTTCGCGGCCGGGTTGTGCGGGAACGCGAGGGTGTGCTGGTTGAAAGCCTGGAGGCCTCTTTCGCGGATTCATATTTGCACCTTTCCGGTTCGGTGGAAGGGATCAAGTCCGCCCCGCAACTGGACGTGGTGATGTCGCTGGAGCGCTCGCGCCTGGAGGATGTGATGGCGGTCGTTCGCCGCTTGTGGCCGAACTCCAGTTCCTGGAACTTGAAGGGCAGGATCGATGCGATGCTGACCGTTCAGGGACCCTGGAAGGAGCGCCGGTATGGTGGTTTTATCGGCGCGCGGCAGGTCAGCCTGGAGACGCCTTCCGGATCGTTCCCTCTTTCCGAGATCGCCGTGCGTATCAACAATCGCGGGGCACTGCTGGCGCCGGTACAAATCACCCTGGCTCCCCGCGTTACCCTGGCGGCGCAGGGCGCGATCGATCGTTCAAAACTTGGACCTCGGTATGAAGTGCAGCTCGCCGCGAAAGGTGTCCCGTTGCACGATGCTGTTGCTTTCGGGCGCGGGCTGGGCATTCACGCTTTTCAAGAGATTGATGCCACGGGCTCCGCCACCGCCTCTATTCTTCTGGCCGGTTCGGCGTGGCCGGTAACGCGTCCGGTTCTCACGGCGCGGGCGGAAATCCGGGCTGCACGTTTGTTAATCCCGGGGCTGACGGAACCGCTCAACCTTCCTCGCGCGAGCTTGCAAATCAACGGTGATCAAATCACCGCGGATCCCGTGGTCGCGGTCCTGGGGACAAGTGTTTTCAATGCCAAGCTGGAGCATCATGGTGCGCGCATCAATCCCTGGAAGTTTGACTTGGAGGCGAATAGTTTAAGGCTGGAACAGGGCGCGCTCTGGTTCGATGCGCTGGGCCTGCGCCGGCCGGTGCCACTGCTGGAACGCCTGCCGGGCATGTCTTCCTTCGCGGCGCGGCGCGAAGCGGCCTCGCAAATATTTGGCAGCCTGAATGCCGAAGGGCGATTTGCCACCCCGGCCTTGAGCTATCGTGGCGTGACGTTGAAGGATTTTCAGGGAACCTTTGAGGTCGCGGGCCGCACCATCCGGATGAAGACGGCCAAGTTCCGTGCCGGTGGCGGCCGTGGAGAGGCGGAAGGCGCAGCGGATTTCACCACCGCGCCTCCCCGGTTTTCCGCCCACGCTTCGCTCGCGGGCGCCTCCGTGCAGTCCTTGACGGCGCGCCTCCCCGGCCCGGTGCGCGACCTGCGCGGGCTCTTGAACGCCACCGGGAACTTTCAGACTCATGGCTTGGCGCGCGATGAACTGGCGGAAAACCTGACCGGGCAGATGGAGTGGCGGGTAAGGGATATTTCCTTCGGGGATTTCGATCCCCTCGGAACCTTAGCGCAGCTGGCGCATTGGGGGAAACTCGATCCCGCCCGCGTCCCGGTGACGGCCCCCCCGGCCGTGATGATGATGGAGATTCGCGATCGCCGCTTCATTCTGAAGACCGCGGCGCTCGACCTGAGCGGAGCAAGTTTGCAATTCGCCGGCGCCTACGACTGGGCCGGACCGCTGAACCTGAACGTGCGCGCTGACTTGCGGCGTCTTCGCCGCCACTGGCTGGCGCGCGATGATACTCCCCAACCCTCAGCAGCCTTCCCGGAGGTTCGCCTGGGCGGGGCGATTGACCATCTTGTGGTTAACCCACAGGAAGGGGTCGCGAGTGTGGGAGCGGGTCGGGGAGGCGGAAGGCAGTAGGAAGTAGCCAGTAAGCAGCAGGCGGAAAGCGGGAGCCAGGCATTTCTTAGAGGCCATCCTCAGCCGGGCACCTTGGGGAAGCGGTAGGCAGTAGGCAGGGGGCAGTAAGCGGAAGGTGAGCAGGAATATCTGCCGCCCTGAAGGGCGCCTCCACGAAAACCATTTGACGAAATTCCGCAAGCTTACACCCCAGTATGGGAGAACACTTTGAAATTAAGCGCCAGAGCAAACTTCGCTAGCGCCCGCCCGATGCCGGGCCGCAACACGCGGCCCATTGCCCCCGGCCTTGCGCCAGCCGCGCTGGCCGCGTTCCTCGTCGTCCTCGGCGTCGGCCTGGAAGGCAGAAGCGCCGCCTTTGACCAAGCAACTCTAGCGGCGTCCAAGTCCCTGGAAGCGAAGTTGCAAATCCTGGAAAGCACAGATACGCAGCCCTCCGCCTCCTACCCGGCATTAATCATTACTGAGTACGAAGCGAACTCCTATCTGAAAGTTCATTCCGACGAAACTCTTCCCCTGGGGGTCCGCAATCCTTCGCTGGGTATCCAGCCCGAGCACGCGACGGTCTCTGCGGATGTGGACTTCGATGCGCTGAGCCGCTCCTACCCCAATCCCAATGATTGGGGACCGAAGGTCCTGGCGGCCATGTTCAAGGGGACACAACACGTGACGGTGACGGCCAAAGTCCAATCCGAAGATTCTGGTGTCCGGGTGCAGATTGAAAGCGTAGTGGTGGGAAGCATGACGGTGCCAAGCTGGCTGGTGGACTATGTAGTCCAGAATGTCTTGCAGCCGCGTTACAAATTCGATTTGAGCAAGCCCGTGCCGTATCCCGGTCATGTCACACTCATTGTGCTGGGATCGCACCAAGCCACTTTTTTGCGGGGACCCAAGAGTGGCAGGTAGGCAGCAGGCAGTGAATACAGCGGGACACAATGCTGGATGAACAGAAGGAACGCGCTGAAGATCTGTGAAATCTGCTTTGTGCCTACTGTCTACTGCTTACTGCCTACCGTTCCGTGGGGAGTAGCGGGTGATTTATGGCGCGTCGTTACAAGCTTTACGCGGCGGAAACCGGTACGGCGTATCAGTACTTCTTCGCGAGCAGCCGGCGTGTAAACCGCCCGGAGGGGCAGGGCGCGGGCAGCGATTACATTTTTGTTGTTACGCCCGATCAAAGGCCGCCCTTTATCCTTCGTGTGTTTATTTCTGCGCGCGGGCAGGAGGCCTGGCGGCAGGCGCACGGCCGCGATCTTGATTCCAATGAAATGTACGCTGTCGCCAAAATGCGCTTGTTTCGCGCCTTTGACGAGATCGATTGCCTGCGCGGCGATGAGTTGAACCTGCTCGTGGATGAAGGCAACGTTGAGGAGTTGCTCGCGCCGCTCAACCTGTAGGCGTTTAAATTTCCCCGCAGAGGCGGTATACTGGTTTCAGGGCTCGATCGAAGAACAGTTTTCCATGCGTAAATTCCGCAAATTCGCTGCGGCCTTTGCCGTCGTTTACCTGGCGCTTGCGGCCGGCCTCGTGGCCGTCATGCATCGGCCCATTTTGTTCGGTGAAGTGATGCGCCACGTACCCGACCCCTTTATGATGCTCGTTCCCTTCAAGCAGCTCTGGTTTCTGGCAAGGGCCGGGAGGCTGAAGGTAGGCGATCCGGCTCCTGGTTTTGACCTGCCTGCCGCCGACAAGCTGTCCACTGTTTCACTTGCTGCCTTCCGTGGGCAAAAACCGGTGGTGCTGGTTTTCGGGAGCTATACCTGACCGCCTTTTCGCCGGGAGGTTCCCAGGCTCAACCAACTCTACGACCGGTACAAGGACCAAGCTGTCTTCTATGTAGTCTATATTCTGGAAGCCCACCCCGTGGATGCCTGGCAGGATGAGGACAACCAGAAGGAAAAGATTTCGGTTTCGAGCCCCACGACTCTTGCCGAACGTTGCGCGGTAGAGGGAGCTTGCGCCACCAAGCTGGCGTTGCGGATCCCCGCCGTCATCGACGATCTCGAAAACACCACCGAAGGGGCTTACACCGCATGGCCGGACCGGCTCTACGTGATCGACCGTGAGGGGCGCGTCGCTTACAAGAGCAAGCCCGGACCTTTTGGGTTCAAACCCGCGGAAGTCGAGCAAACTCTGCAACGTCTCATTCCCGCTCCTGCTGCGTCGGCGCAGGTTACAAAAGTTCCGTGATGCGGCTTTTGGCGAATGCCCTCTGCTCTATGTCATCCTTTTGCGTCAGCTCCGCCGGTGTGACCGGTATTCTTACGGTTGCCCCAACTCCCCCTCAATGATCGGGATCCAGTAGGCCTGAAACTCGGGGTGTATGGTTCGGGCGAGGTGCAGGGCATTCGCAAAGGCCTGCCGCGATTCCTCGGTGTTCCCTGCGGCCTTGAGCACGCGCCCCAAAACGAATTGCACGTCCACAGACTGTGGGGCGAGCGACTCTGCCGTCCGCGCCTCGGCAAGGGCCGCACCAATATCCCCCTGGTTCGACAGCGCCACCACTTTCCAAAGCCGGCTTAGCGCAGAAGCAAGGGGAACCGGAAAGCTTCCCCGATAAACCAGTATCGACCCCGCCAGGCAATCAATCGGGGGCGCGGAGCGGAACTGTTCGTAGGGGTTGAGTTCCCCGGGCCCCCAGCTTTGGCCAGACATCTCCGTTGCGCTCACCAGCACCGTACCCTGTATAACGGGCGGGATTTCACCGAGCGGACGTTCCCAGATCACGGCTGAGGACACCGTGAGGAGCGTGCAGGGAAGATCATAATAAGCGGGATCCACGGTGCCGAAATAGGCAAGCCAGCACGGTGTGGCGGCATGGGTTTCGAGGTAGCGCTTCACGGCCGGGAGGCCCTGGCCCCAATCCACATTCGAATCCGTGAGCACGCGGTAAGTTTCTGAAGGACCTCCCCACAGTTCGTTGGAATAGGACAGGTAGTTGGGGAAGGCTCGCAGCGAGGAGGCCGCGTGGATCAGCACGAGGCCTCCCACGATGATTCCCCATGCCCGGCGCTTTATCCCGAGGTTCCAGGCGCCCGCTGCCGCCAATACGCTCAGGAACGGATAGATGGGAAGAATATGTCGCAACCCAATATTAAGATTTGAGGTCATGCTTGCGGCGAGAAAGACGGTGGCAGGAATCATCATCCATAAGGTTTCGCGGCGTCGCTCGCGAGCGCGCAGCAGTCGCGCCAAGGGCGCCAGAGCGAGCAGGAGGAGAAACCCCAGGGTGGATTTGATTACCAACGCCACGGGGAAATAGAACCACACTCCGCGCGCATAGAGCCTGCCGAGAAGGTAAGCGGGCCGCGAGTCGGTGGTACGGAAGAACGCTAACCCCTCCAGAAAAGCCTCCGGCAGCAGGTGCGCTCGCGCCGCCACCGCGATAGCTGCGGCCGTGCCCCGGCTCCGCGCTGCCCCCAACGAGGAAGCCAAAGTCGGTGAGGGCGGCCCGAAGCCCGGTTTCGCGCTATAGCGGAAGCCGTAAAAGCCCCAGAGCACAGCGACGGCAATGGCCGCCGTGACGATGAGCGCCAGAAGCAGGCGCACGGCGAGTCGGCGCTTTAGGATTAGATGATCTTGGGGAGGGTCACTCCGCCGGCGGCCCTCCGTGTTCATCACCCATTCTGCCAGCGCCAGCAGAAATAAAATGGGAAAGAGAATGAGGCCGGAGTGCTTGGCCGCCAGGGTCAAGCCGCCCGCAATCCCGCAAGCGGCCAAACGCCACGCGTTGGGTTTCACCACGTAACGCCAGAAGGCATACACTGCCGCGAAAAGGCAACAGGCAAGCGCCACGTCATTGGTCACCAGCGGGCCATGGGCTAGAATGTTTGGCTCAAATACGATCAACGCCAGGGCGGTAAACGCCGGACCGGCGCCGAACATTTCCCATGTTGCCAGAAACACCATGACGGCCAGCAGCAGGGGAAACACGGTCATGGCGACGCGCGCGGCGAAAAGCAGTGGGTCGGCCCGATTCGCATAAAGGAAGATGCGGCCGCTGCGGAAGTCAGAGGCTTCTGCGTCTGTCATCGGCGGAACGCGTGGGCGGAGGACCAGCAGGGGTAAAGCGCTCACCTCCTTGGATAAGGGAGGATATCCGGGACAGATTGAGAAGTCGCCCGCCGTCAAGTGGCGGTAACCTGCCAACAAGTTGTAGGCCTCGTCGGAGGTCTGTGACTCCTGGCGCACTGAGAGCACCATTGCCGCTTCCATGATGGCTACGAGACCGACCACGGCGGCCAGCGTCAGAGTTCGGCGTGAGGCTGTGGGAATCAAAGTATGCTCCCGGACCTTCCAACGCCGAGGATTCTAACATGGCGGCAGCCCGCGCGACGCCGCATTGGCATGCCCGAGACCGGATGCGACGTTCCCGGCGGCCCTTGAGCGCCGATCGGCGGTCATCGAGGGTTGCTATCGCGAATCTCTTGCCCCCGATTTGGAAGGAGGGGGGCTTACAAGCTGCGGAAAAGTCTTCCCGTGCCGTCATCCTGCGCCCGTTCGCTGTCATTCTGAGCGCGGCGAAGAATCTCGCTCTGAGTATTTTTATGGCAATGCGAGATTCTTCGTCGCCTGCGGCTCCTCAGAATGACAGCCTTGGAGGGTTTTTCCGCACCCTGTTCCGCCCCGCCCTTCCGGCAGCACCATCCAAGCGCAGTTAGAAGCGCAGGCTAACGCCGAAGGCGCGAGAAACCATTTCGTTGGGTATAATCGGAATATCTCTGGAGAGTAGAACATGATGGAATCGTGCCGTCGGAGTTATTGGATATTGCCGCTGCTCGCCCTGCTGGCCGGCGCGGCGCGGGCAGCAGCGCAGCAGAAGCCGTTCACGCTCGAACAGGTGATGAGCGCGCCATTTCCAAGCGAGTTGGTGGCGGCCCCGGCGGGTGGGATGGTTGCGTGGGTGTTCAATGATCGCGGGGTGCGGAATATCTGGGTGGCGGAGCCTCCGGAATACAAGGCTCGCGTGCTGACTTCCTACGCGGCGGACGACGGACAGGAGATCGCAGAACTCAGGTGGACACCCGACTCCCGCGCCATCGTTTATGCGCGCGGGGGTGACTTCGAGAACTTGCGTGAAGCGCCGAATCCGCGCAGCAGCCCGGAAGGCGTGGAGCAGGACCTGTGGGTGATTTCACTTGCGGGCGGGTCGCCGCGAAAGCTGGGCGAAGGACATTCACCCTTGGTCTCGCCCCAAGGCGACGTGGTGGTCTATGTCTTCAAGGACCAGGTTTGGTGGGTGAAAGTTGATGGTAGCGAGAGGCCTGCCCAGCTCATCCACGCGAAAGGGAAGGCCCGCTCATTGCGTTGGTCACCCGATGGGTCGAAGCTGGCGCTGGTGAGCGCGCGTGAGGATCACAGCTTTATTGGCGTCTACGACACCTTGCAGAGGGACATGCACTATCTCGACCCGAGTGTGGACCGAGACGAAGAGCCTGCATGGTCGCCCGACGGAAAGCAAATTGCCTTTCTGCGTTCCCCTGCCTGGAAGGACGCAACCGTTTTCGGTCCCAAGCGCGCCGGCCCGCCATGGTCAGTTCGTGTGGCGGACGTGGCCACGGGCGCGGGCCACGAAGTGTGGAAAGCCCACGAGGGGCGGGGCAGCGTCTTCCATAAGATTCAGGCGGAACAGCAACTGCTTTGGGCGGCCGGCGACCGCTTGATCTTCCCCTGGGAGGGAGACGGCTGGACGCATCTCTACTCGGTGCCGGTAACAGGCGGCGATGCGCGCCTGATGACCCCTGGGGAATACGAAGTGGAGGATGTTGCCCTCACGCCCAACCGCGGAGAAATCGTGTTCAACTCGAACATGCAGGATGCCGAACGGAGGCACTTGTTCATTGAGACCGCAGCGGGCGCGGAACCCCGGCGCTTGCCAGGAGGCGAAGGCATTGAGTGGTCCCCCGCCGTGACCAGCGACGGGCACCACGTCTTCCTGCTACATTCGGATGTGCGCTGGCCCGCCCGCCCCGCGATCGAGACCGGCAGCGGCGAGCTTCGCGATCTTGCGCCGCAGGCAATCCCTGCCGATTTCCCGGCGCGGCAGTTGGTTGAGCCGCAGCCGGTGATTTTCACATCTGCGGACGGCCTGAAAATCCATGGCCAGATTTTTCTCCCGCCCCACGCTGAGGCCGGTGCGCGGCATCCGGCGGTGGTCTTTTTCCACGGGGGCTCGCGCCGCCAGATGCTTCTGGGCTGGCACTATATGCAGTATTACCACAATGCCTATGCCCTGAACCAGTATTTTGCCAGCCGTGGCTACGTGGTGCTGTCGGTGAATTATCGCAGCGGAATTGGTTACGGGATGGAATTCCGAGAAGCCCTGAACTACGGCGCCACGGGCGCGAGCGAGTTCAATGACGTGCGTGGCGCCGGGCTGTACCTGCGTTCGCGTCCGGATGTTGACCCCGCCCGCATCGGCTTGTGGGGAGGATCCTACGGGGGTTACCTGACGGCGCTGGGGTTGGCGCGCGCGTCCGACCTGTTCGCCTGCGGAGTTGACTTCCATGGTGTGCACGACTGGAATTTGGAGGTTCCGCGCACGCTCAACGCGGAAAATCCCCAAAAGCTTGAGGACTGGGCGCGGGTGGCCTTTAAGTCTTCGCCGTTGGCGGATGTCAAGACGTGGCGCTCCCCTGTGCTTCTGATTCAGGGCGATGATGACCGCAACGTGGCGTTCTCGAATATGGTGCAGCTCGTAGAAGCGCTGCGGGAGCAAGGCGTGGAGTTTCAGCAGATCGTTTTCCCCGACGAGGTGCACGATTTTCTAACGCATGAACACTGGCTCGCGGCCTACCACGCCGCGGCGGATTTCATCGCGGGGCATTTGCACGGCACTCGGTAAACAAGCCGCCCGCAAGGGGTAGATGATTCAAAGCCTGCGACGAAGGAGTGACAGGACAAAGCCATGGGTCAAACAATTTACCAGGTGGACGCGTTCACGAGCAGGCCATTTGCGGGGAATCCGGCGGCGGTTTGCATTATGTCCGCCCTCGGCCCCGAAGCCTGGATGCGTGATGTGGCGCGGGAGATGAACCTGGCGGAGACGGCCTTCCTGGCGCCGAAGGAGGACGGCTTCAACCTGCGGTGGTTTACACCTACGGTGGAGGTGGAGTTGTGCGGGCACGCGACGCTGGCCAGCGCGCACATTCTCTGGGAGACCGGCGTGCTCAGGCCGGACGAGCAGGCGCGCTTTTACACGCGGAGTGGGTTGCTCACCGCGGAACGGAAGGCGGATTGGATGGAGCTTGATTTTCCCGCGCTGCCGGAGGAGCCCGCCACACCCTGGGACGAATTGGCGACCGGCCTCGGCATTACACCCCGCTACGTGGGCAAGAGCCAGTTCGATTATTTGGTGGAGGCTGACTCGGAGCAGACCGTGCGCAATCTCAAACCCGACTTCACCCTGCTGAAGCGGACGAAGGCGCGCGGAGTGATTGTGACCGCGCGCGCCGAGGGCGGGGAATTCGATTTCGTCTCCCGTTTCTTCGCGCCAGGCGCGGGAGTGGATGAAGACCCCGTCACCGGCTCGGCGCACTGCGTGCTCGGGCCGTTCTGGGCGGAACACCTCGGCAAAACGGAGTTCGTCGCTTACCAGGCCTCCGCGCGCGGCGGCGTGGTGAGGGTCCGCTTGGCGGGCGACCGGGTAAAGCTCGGCGGACAGGCCGTTACTGTGATGCGGGGGGAGTTGCTGTAGGTCAAAGGGCAGAAGGCGGAGGGCTGCAGGCTGAAAGCACCGGAACTGCTTTGGCGGTAAATTTGTGACTTCCACTGCGCCACCGGGGTGTCGCACTGCCTTTGCTCCAATCGGTAACTGAATAGATGATTTGGACCATGAAGGGCGGCGATACAGGGTTGCGAGGTGCGGCACGGATTTGACCTTGGCTTTGTTTAGCTTCATAAAATAGACCGGGTTGCGCTGAATCTCAGGGGATTGACCAGCCTTGGAACCGCCCAGAAATTCAAGCTACTACTTTTCCGGGGCGGGCGGCTCCCAATCCCAATAAACCGAACAGCCGTGCGTATCCGCCTTTTGGTGAAAGGTCTTTTCCAGGGCATAATCGTTGACCATATCGTTGTCGCAGGTGGCGGCGCTGGCGAAGGCGCCCGCAGCTAACTGCCGCTTTTGCATTTCCTCGGAGGTGATGTGCAACTCCGCCAGCACAGCCGGTGGGAGCTTCAATTTATGCGAGTATCCGAATTCCATTCCCGAGGGTGGGCGGCGCTTCATCAGAAAATAAATTTCCTCCTCGGTAAAAGCCTGCCTGCCGGTCGGGGTTACTTGCTGGAGCTTCTGCGCGATGGCCTCGTAATCCTTCCATCGATACGAAGCACTGGCGTCGTCAACGAGGCCGCGTGCCAGCGCCGCGCCGCAAACGACGCTGAGGACCAACACCGGCCAGAATGGCTTCTCGGGCTGAAGCACGCGTGAGCCGATGGCGTAGAGGCCCGGAACCGCCAGAATTCCCACAAAGGGAGTCACCAGGCAGAAGTAGCGTCCGAAGGTAGGATGAGCCACGGCCAACTCTGCGGTCATTCCTAATGCCACCCAGCCGCAGAGGTAAAACTCCGCGCGGCGCTGGCGCGTCCAGGCAGAGCGCTTGGCGATGTAAAGGACGCCAAAGATCGCCAGCAGTCCTATCAAGAACGACTGCGAGTCGGCGAGCCAGCCGGTCAAGGTATTCAAATCGTGAGCCAGCGGATCGGGCCAGTAAACCACTCGATAGTAGAGTTGGTATTTGGCAATATTGAACCAGACCACCCATGGCGATTGCATAGCTAGCCGAAGTACGGGCAGGAAGGGAATCGCCGCTCCGCCCGCGAAGGCCGCCGTCTTCCTCCATCGGCCCCCAGCGCGCGAGCGCAACCAAATCCAAATCACTAATACCGGCGTCACGGCGGCGGTGAGCAAAGAAGCTGCCGCGGCGGCTCCCGCGAAAACGCCGCACGCGGCGGCCAGCCGCCACCCGCGCCGCTCCACTGAGGCGGTGGCAAGACGGAAGGCGCATACGCTGGTGAACAGCGACATGCCGTATGCCTGCCCCAAAGGTCCGAATTCCACCAGATTGATATTGCAACCAATCATTACGGTTGCGGCGATCGCGCCGGCCACCTGCCAGGCGCGCTCCGGCAGCCGGGCGAGGACAAACTGCGCCGCGAGCAAGGTGGCGGCGGCGGTTTCAAGCGCTGCCAAAACGTGGGGGACGCGCCAGCTTTCTCCGAAGATCTGCATCAGGAGTGCATTCCAATAAGCATTGAGGGGCGTTTGCGGGAAGCAGAAGTCCAGGTAGGGCCGCATGCCTCCCTTGATCAATTGCGCCGCGAGCAGGTGGAAGCCTTCGTCGTCAGTAAAGGCCAGGGTTTGCCCGTACCACATCAGCCCCACCGCCAATGCGGCCCAGATTCCATAGAACCAAAGGCGCGAGGACCCGCGTCCCTCCGCATCGAAGGCATAGTCCGCTTTGCTTTGGTCCCGCTTCAAAAAGATGGGCTGCATCTTTCGGGATAATAGGCTTTCGATCCTCATGTCGTCAACACCGCCGGAATCTACGGATCATCAGGTTTCTCACCACGCTTGGATCCGCTTAGAAGGTTGAGGGAAGGGCGGGGCTTTACCGGCTGCGGAAAAACTGTCCTCGCAGTACAACCACCCCGGCGCTCGGCGCGTCACCCCTCCTCATCTGAGGAGGGGTGATCTTTCTCAACTCCCCTCCTGATGAAGGAGGGGTGGCGCCTTGGGCGCCGGGGTGGTTGTCCGCGATGGGGCGTTTTTCCTCACCCTGTAAAGCCTCATCCCTCCGCCCGGATACAAATAGTGTCGTACATTTCTGCAACTTGGCACGAGTCGGCGCTATGCCGCAAGCTTACTGCGCGTGTGCTGCCAGCCAACTCCGGGCCTGCTTGACTTGCGGCAAATCCGTGTCCGCATTTTGCCAGCTTGCCAGGAAATCCTGGTAGGCCTTGACCGTTTTCGGGACATCGTTGGCCAACGCGTACGACCGGGCGATCCCGTAGAGAGCGTGGCCGCTCCTGGGCCGCTGTTTCAGCGCCTGCTCAAATGCTTCGCGAGCCTTCTCCCACTGATGGGTTCGCAAATACGCGTAACCTAAGCTTTCCTGTTCCGGGCGGTAGAATTGCGGTGGCTCGGAGTAGCCCAACTCCTTCTCCTTTTTGATGGCTTTTTGGAAAAGCTGCAAGGCCTCCGTGTCATCTCCCTGAAGGCTTTTGATGTTGGCGCGCAGATCGAGTGACAGGGTCCCCAGGAGATTCAGCACTCCGGTGGGATTTTCCTCCTCTTCCTCCTCCTGCTTTGGGTTCTTGTCTTTATCCGTGTCCTCATCTTTCTCTTGTGGCTTTGACGCTTCGAGCCGCCACAGCGTGGCGTCAAGAGCTTCCGAGTGCTTTGCCGCCGGCTTTGCTTCGCCGTGCTCGACGGCGGCCATGCCCCTGGCGTAGAGGCTGAGGCCCTCGGCGTAATCCTTGGCTGCCGGGCTGGCTGCATTCGCGTCGGTACCGAACTCGAGGGCTTCATTCTCCACGGCCTTCCAATCGCTAAAGCGGATGCGCAGACGCGCCACGCTCCCTCCCGCCCAAATCACGAAGCGGGCGGAAGTCATCCCGGCAGGCGCGGGCATGCCGCGCAGTTTCGCCGCCCACTCCAATCCTTCCTGATAACGGCCTGCCTCGGCGCACGCCGCGATCAAATAGGCGAGGTTGTGGGCGTAGTTCCAGTCTTCCTCGGGGCGTATCTGCTGCGCCGCCATGTAGGCTTCGTCGACTTGGGCGGACGCCACGAAGGAATGCCGCGCCCGCTCGTAATCCCCCACTCGCCAATAAATATGGCCCGGCATGTGGACCATATGGCCGGAGTTGGGCGCCAGCCGGCCAAGGGCGTCGGCGCTCCGCAGCGCCTCTTCCGGCCGCGCACTACCCTCCATGGCGTGAATCCAGTAGTGGTTGGCAGCGGCGTTGCCGGGATGCGCCGCCAGCAGATTGCGCAGAGTAGCTTGCGAGTAAAGCTCGCCGCCGCGTGGATGCCCATCGGTTTTGTAGCCACCCATTTCTTCCAAAGCCAGGAACGCCTGGGCATCCAGATCGTCCGGGTAGCGATCGATCAGGGTTTCCATCACGCTCCGGTAAGGAGCGGAGTCATTCGAAGCGTCGTCCTTTTCCTCACGCTCCGCCGCCCGAATGTACAATTGTTCGTGGTCGGAAGCGTGGTCGGCGAGCGACTTTGCCTTGTCAAGCGCGCCGTCTTTTTCCTCCTGGACGCTTCCGTGCCGCCCGGTCATTTTCAAAGCCTCGTACTCGCCCCAGTAAGCCATGGCCGCGGAAGGGTCCAGGCGCGCCGCCTCCTTGAAGGCGCGGTAGGCCTCAAAATCCCAGAAGCAATGCAGGAGCCTGAGCCCCTGGTTGAAATAGGCCTGGGCCTGCTCGGAGCTGGTGGTGATTTTCAGGCTGGCGTCACCAATCCCTTGCATCAAAGGGGGCGGGGGAAGCTCCCGGAGTTTGCCCCCCGAGTCGGGCGGGTGATGGTGGAGCATCGCGGTTTGGGCCGCGGCACTGGCGCCAACCAGCATCAGAAGCGCGAGCAAAAATCTTGATCTCATAGGGTGGACCTGCCGCAAAATTTGCTCTGGGTAAAAGCGCCCTGCCGCGATTGAGTTTACCAGAGTTCCAAGCCATCGAGCGATAGGGTCATCGGGTCGTCGGCTGATTTGTGATTGGCGATTTTCGGAATTATACAGAGCGTCTGAAGTAATGCAGCATAATTCGATTGACTCATGGGCACCTCTTGCTCGTAGAATGCGGCAGGAGGTGGAGCCATGCGAAAGCTGGAGATTTCCGATGTTGAGGTCATGCG
>Ga0182030_10006660_pt1 | contig 24290 bp, 25 predicted proteins | sample 812S3MmetaG_FD_121299 | JGI IMG/M metagenome (GOLD analysis project Ga0182030, IMG submission 121299) | Permafrost microbial communities from Stordalen Mire, Sweden - 812S3M metaG (Illumina Assembly) | ecosystem: Environmental > Terrestrial > Soil > Wetlands > Permafrost | place: Sweden...
ATATGGCTTATACTCGTGGCGAGAATTGACAAACACGGCGCGCATTGTGGTATACTATGGCAATCTTATGGGCGCAATCAATCCACAAAGAGTGGCGGCGAAAGTATCACAAACTATCCAGCGCGGCGAATTGGTGGACTTAGAGGATATTATCGCCAGCGTTGGATACGCGGCGAGCACTGCAAAGCGATCTGGCATGGTAACGAATACCAAGGCATACAAGGCTACGATGGCAATTATGGAAAAGCCGCTACTAGAAGGAATACAGGCCGAGATCAACCGGCTCAAACTCGCGATGAGCAAAAAAGATTTGATGCAAGAGGACTACAGAACGCTTGCCTATGGCATGGATATACAGGTAAAAAATTATCAACTGCTCTCCGGCGGCGCGACCGAACGTCAAGTGTTTGTACTTCCTGCCGAGATCATGAGCAAAAACGCGATTGTGCCAACTGAAGCACAGCCCGCGCTTGGCTCTGTTAAGCCTTTAGCGGATAACGGCGAGGTTAAGCCATCATAAGCATGTCGCACAATATGTATTGTGCGACATTGTATAGACAATGAATAAAAAATATGGTACAATATAATACGAATTATGGGGTGGGGGAGGGGCGATTCACTTTTTTTCTTTTTATATATAGGTACCCTCCGCTCTCCGAGTTTTCAATTTAATAGACCTATTGACATTATCTAAAATCTATGAACATGGAAGAACTCTACACATGCTACGATTCAGAAGAAGAAAAAGATTTCCTCGAGAGCGCTCTCGAGGATGAAGTGGTATCATTGGAAGAACTCTTAAGATGATCTTCCACCCCGCACAGTCCAAGGTCGCTTCTTCACCCAAACGATTCAGAGTGGTCTGCGCAGGCCGGCGTGGAGGCAAGACCGAGCTGGCAGTCTACGAGATGATCGGAAAGGCCTATGCCAAGAAAGGCAGAAACATCACCTATGTCGCGCCTACGTTCCAACAGGCCAGGGATATCGCCTGGGTGAAATTGGTGGAGGCGTGCAAAGCCATCACTGTGAAAGTCAATGAGACAAGGTTAGAGATAACGGTGCAGACGATGGACAAGGGAAAGAGCATCATATCCCTGCACGGGTGGGAGTCGATCGAATCGTTGCGCGGGCAGGCATTCGACTTCATCGTGATAGATGAGATAGCCAGTATGAGGAATTGGGAGACGCTCTGGATGACGGTCATACGGCCTACATTGACAGACCGAGAGGGAGAAGTGCTTTTTATTTCCACTCCAAAAGGATTCAATCATTTTTACGACTTGTACAATCTCTGCAACGATCCCGTGAAAGGCAAGGACTACGCCTCATTCCATTTCACCTCATACGACAATCCGTATATCAGCAAGGAAGAGATCGACAAGGCGCGCTCGGAGCTGTCAGAGGATCAGTTCGCGCAGGAATACATGGCGGACTTCAGGAAACAGGAGGGACTGGTCTACAAGGACTTCGACAGGAAATTGCATTTGTATGAGGGAGAGATACCGCGTCGTATCGAGTTTCGCATGGCCGGCGTGGATTTCGGATTCACGAACCCGGCTGCGGTTGTGGAGGTGTGCAAGGACAGCGACTCGCACTATTGGGTGGAGAGCGAGATGTATAAGACGGGGATGACGGACGCGCATGTGGCGGATTATGTAAAAGCGCAGCATTTCAATCTGGTGTTCCCGGACCCGGAGAACCCCGCGGCCATAAAGGAATTGACGGACAGGAACATCAACCTCCGCGAGGTCAGGAAGGGCAAGGATTCCGTCGTGAATGGAATAAACAAGGTCAGGGAGATATTGAAGCAGAACAGGCTTCACATCCATGTGCGGTGTCAGAACCTCATCGAGGAGATCGAGAGCTATCACTATCCGGACACGAAGGACGGAAGGAACGAGAGGGAGAATCCGGTCAAGGACTTCGATCACGCTTTGGACGCGCTGCGGTATGTCGTCATGACGGACGACGCGGTGATGACGTATGACGAGGACTTCAAGCTGTACACAGAGAGATACAGGTAGGCTTGTATTGACACAATAAACTATACTATGCTCTGTTCATGGCAAATACTCAACAGGTAGACGACGTGCGGGAAACTAAAACTCAAAGGACTGATAAAACGCGCTATGTTCCCTCGGATGTCGAACGGGAAGCGATATCGATCGTGCGTCTGGAGAAGCAGCGCTGGGAGGACGCAGTGGCGTTCGTCACGGAGCAGATTGCCTTCAAGATGCGCGACCTTATCCGTGTGTGCAGGAAGAATTTCTACGGCATTTTCGATTATCCGTACGACGAGGCCACGGGGCGAGAGAAGCTGTGGTATCCGCTCACCGAGATATTCGTGAACGCTGCGGTCAAGAACTTTGACTTGGACACGAAGGACGTGGGGTTCCGGGCGAAGAACGAGAACGGATATGGCATGACGGACATAACAAGAGCAGTCGTGCGGGACTGGCTCGACAAGATGAACTTCGGCGAGGCGCTCGACGAGGCGGAGAGGATGCTCGCGATCGACGGCACAGTCGTCTGGAAGACATTCGAGCGGGAGAAGAAAGTCAACCGCGTCGTTGTGGACTTGTTGAATATCTATCTCGACCCGACATCCCCGAGCATTCAAAAAGCATATCGATTCACTGAGCGCTCTTTGCAGTATCCGTCGGACTTGGCGCGGATGAGCGGCTGGAAGAATACAAAATTTCCGATAATGGTGCCAGTGCCGGGACTGCCGCGCACGGACCCTGTGTACAATCAGCTCAACATCTACTCGAATATCAAGATGGTCGATGTCTATGAGACATGGGGCAAAGTTCCGAAGTGGATAGTGCCGGGCGAGAAGGCGTATCAAGACCCTCATCATCCGGAAGCGGATGAGGAGACTGATGCACAGATCGTGGTCTCGGGAATAGACACGCCAGGCAAGGAGCGCGTGCATCTCATCGCTAAGAACGACAAGGTGGACGCTTTCGGAGATGCGCTTAAGCCGTACGAGGAAGCATGGTACGAGAAAGTTCCCGGCAGATGGTATGGAAAAGGGATATCGGAAAAGCTCATGCCATTCCAGTTGTACTCGAATGAAGTTTTGAACATCCGCAGGAATAGGAATTATGTAACACAGCTCGGGCTGTTCAAAGTCAGGAAAGGCTCGGGCATCACTCCGCAACAACTTCGCAGGTTGCCATCGAACGGGGCGATCGTCATGTCTTCGATGGATGACCTCGAACAGCTTGTCATGCAGGATGTTCCGCAGTCGTCGTACAACGATGAAAAGGTCATACAGGATGTCGCTCAGAGGGTGACTTCCGCTTTCGATGTCATCGTGGGAGATTCGCTTCCGTCATCGACTCCAGCGACGAACGCTTCGATTCAAAACACCAACGCTAAGAGCATGTTCGTGATGATCCGCGAGGAACTGGGAATGTTCCTCAAGCGCTGGATTGATAATCATGCTTTGCCGATAATCGCCAAGAACACGAAGATAAGCGACATCATCCGCGTGGACGGCGGAGATGATAAGCTCCGTGCGGTCTTCGAGAGGGTCGTCGCATGGTATGCGATAGAGGAGCTGGAGAAGCACGCGGCAGAAGGCAGGATTCCTTCGGAACAGGAACTGGTGAAGTCGATGGCTATGGCCGAGGATAAGCTCCGCAAGCGCAACGACTTGTTCGTGGAAATCATAGATGAGATAATCAAGGACCATATCGACACGGAGATTTATTTCACCAATGAGGAGATGGACATCGGCATCACGACGCAAAGGCTCATGTCTATGCTACAATTGGCTCCAGAGTTCAAGGGTCCGATAGTGAAACAGCTATTCGACCTTATGGGATTGCCGATGCCCTCGTTGCCGCAACAGATGCAACAGCCTCAGCAAGGAACTCCTCGCCGGCAGTCACAGCCGATGAACGCGGGACAGGCGGCGACTCCCGCTATCACTATGGGGAACCAGATGCCGAACATGAATCCTCAAACAGCATGAAGAAAACAATTAAACTCGAAAACGATACGAAGAAGGTCCTGACCGATCAGGAGAAGATCAAGCGTCTGACTGAACAAGACGGTTGGCCGATAGTCCGTAATCTTTTTCTTAAGGAAGCCGCCGCGCTTCTCAATATGGCAAATATGAATGTGGCGCAACCTTTAGGCGGAAGCATCCAAGTCGAGCTTGGTATGAGACAGCTTGCCTCTTCAAAGATTCTTTCCATTCTCAACGATGTGATCGGAACCGCGGAACAATTCGACATGAACTCCAAACTGACCGAAGAGGTCGAGTCCGGGTATGTCTTGAGAATGCCGGCCAGACGCTAGAGCTTCCGATCTCCTCAATCGGGCGCTTTAGTGGTAAAGGGTCTTTCGCCCGTAATCATGGATATTTTTTCATGTTAATAAGGAACTAGTACATAGACATACATATGGAACCTACTAACAATAACCAAGTGAACTTACCTGATGGGCCTCAATTGAGTCCGGCAGGCGGGAACGCGGCTGTTGGAGGCCAAAGCCCCCAAGAGACCCCGATCACGCTTAGCGAGCTGAATAAGGGTCTGGGTAAGGACTTTAAGGACAAGGATACCGCGCTTAAGTCGCTCAAGGACACGCAGTCCTATGTGGCTCAGGTCGGTACACTTAAGTCGCAACTCGAGAAACTTCAGTCTCAGCCGTCGTCTCCGCAAGCTAGCGGTGAGATAGCCGACCTGAAGGCTCAACTGAATAATATCCAAACGGAGAACTTCTTTGAGCGCAACGCACCTCTCAAGGCTATTCGCACCACGGTGGAGGCGTTCACCAAGGCGCAGGGAAAGACTTTGCAAGAGGTGGCTGAACTGCCCGAGATTAAGGAATTGCTCGTTAAAGTCTCCGGCTTTGAGCAAAGCCAGAAAATGAGGACGGTACTGGAATCTAATCCAAGATTAGCTTCCATGCAGGACAAGATGACGAAAGCCCAAGAACTCGCAGCTACCAAAAGTCGAAAAGCGATCGGTGAGGCCGCCGACATAGCGGTTAGCGCGGTCATGGACGCATACCCGGAATATTCAGAGCCGTCAGGCCCTCCGCTCCGGTAGTCATCACTCGTCAGGTGGAAGCTAGCTCTTTGAAAACACATGGGTGCAGTAGCTTCAACCCTTCTTACCTACGGCGACGTATCGCGGCGGGACGATTGGCAACACAACTTGTCGTCCTAAATGCTTTGTGTTAAGATGGGGACATGATTAAAAACTGCGCTATTTGCAACTTTAATTTTTGTCCTCATTGTCAGCATTGCAAACAAAAATCGGATGAAGTCAGGGGACTTCCCTCAATGGGACAATCCTGAACTAAGCCGAAGGTTAAAATCTTCGGAAAGCGCAACGACTAGATATTGAAACTCGAAAGAGAATATAATATATCCAAGAGCGTCCGACACCAGCAATGGTGATGATATAGTCTGAACACTATGGCAACATAGTGAAGTAGAAATTAAAAAATCTACGATAACATATTTGGTAGTTCTCAATGCAATTGAGATCCTTACGGCCACCGAGTCGCAGATAATGAACCAGCTTGGTAAGACGACGGCTATCGACACGATCCACTCCTTCTTGACCGACACATTGCTCACACCGGGCAGCGCTGCAGTTGAGATGGGTGCGGCGTATTCCTATTCGACTTTGACGACTCCCTCACGACAGACAAATATCGTGGAGGAAATCGCCATTCCGATTCAGGTCGCGCGTCCGCAACAGGTCATCCAGCACTATCACGGTCAGAACGAATTGCAGAGGCAGTTGAATAAGGCTTTGCTTGCATGGGGCAACGCAGCCGAGTTCGACCTAGTCCGTAGCTCGCTCACTTCCGGCTTGTCCGGAACGGCCGCGAGGATGTTGGGTATCCAGAACTGGATCGCCGGAGTATCGAGCGCTTATACCAACCAGACATCTGGAACGGTATGGTCGTCCTCGATACTCGATGCCCTGATGATGAACTGTTGGACGAACTCTAACGGCGATGTTGCGACGGACCTTTACATGGGCGGCAACATGAGGAAGCAGACTGATTATTTCACGCAGAAGACGAATGTCGTCGTGAATAATCCTTCTGAGATTTCCGACGTCGTGAAGACGGTGACAACGTACGAGACTTCCTTCGGAACCCTCTCGATACATAAACACCGTTTCGTTCAGGATGTGTCCTCAACGGTCAATCAGGTCGTTATGGGTATCCGACCGGAGAAATTGAAGGTTGCATTCCTTGATAAGCCCTATATACAAACTGATCTGTCTACGACAGGTCCGTACACGCCTCGGGCGGTATATGGTTCGCTTACCTTGGAAGTCCGCAATCCTCTTTCTAACTTCTACGCTAGCGGTTACGCCGCGGCCTAGATAGGAGCATTAAGCCATCCATCCACAATGGGTGGCTTTTTGTTTGGCTTGCTTGCATTGAACAATGTATTGTATACTTTTGATATGTCAGTCTTTATCAAAGACATTCCTATCGAACGAATTGTAAAAGACAAACTCATCGGCTGTGTACAAGCCTATGTAAAATTATTTCCGGAAGAGAATAAGCAGATGATAGACCAGGTCAATAAAAAAAGATGGTTTCTTGATGATATGGAATATGGAGCGTCTCCTACTGATTCAGTCATCGTGCGAGCGCTGTTCGAGATCCCCGAGACTCTTAACGCGATAATCATAAAGGGATTGAGCGAGAGCGAGATGCAACAGTTCAGGGGATTGAAGGGGTCGAGATGGTTTGCCAAAGAATTTCCTCAGTTTAGGACTCCCAGAGAGATATGAATAAATTAGCTTTAGCCATGATTGTGAAGGGCGATAAGAAAGAATCCGACGTTCTTTATCGTTGTCTTCAAAATGTTCTGCCTCATGTCGATATGGCCTTTGTCACCATTACCCATGAAAAAGGAAAGCCAAGAAACAAGGATGTTGAATCTGTTTGTAATCTTTTTAACGACACTGAGATTCAAGTCGTCATTTCCGATTTTGAATGGATAGATGATTTTGCCGCGGCAAGGAATTTTAATTTCTCTCAAGTCCCTAAAGAATATACTCATATCCTATGGTGCGATGCAGATGACTCTTTCCGTGGCCTTGAAAGGATAAAGAGCATAATTCAAAAGGACAGTTTGAAGGATAAGCCCGCGGACGGCTTCGGCATGTGGTATCTGTATCATTTTGACCAACACAAGCAGGCCGATGTCGTTCATAAGAAGACGATGATATTGCGGAATCCTATCGAGAATAAATGGGTCGAGTGGAAAGGCCGTCTCCATGAAGATCTGATACCGAATATCGTTCCGGAGATAACCATGATAGACAAGTATTTTAACGGAGGAATAGACCGTATGCACCTTGTCGATGAATCCGAGAATAAGGAAAAGGTCTTTAGGAATGTCAGGATTTCAAAGAGCGCCTTGGACGAAGACCCTAAGGAACCGAGGAACTATTTGAACTATGCCGCTTCTCTCATTGGGGCGGCTAGGTACAAGGAAGCCGCGAAGACGTATCAAGACTTCATCGAAAGGAGCGGTTCCGAGGAAGAGAAGTATATCGCTCGGCTTCGTATCTCCGAGGCATTACAAAAGACCGGGGATAGGGAAGGTTCGCTAGAGTCTGCTTTCATTGCCCTTGGCATGAGACCGCAGTACCCGGATGGATACTTTAATCTGGGACAGCTCATGTATCGCTATGGACGACTGGATGAGGCGGAGATTTATATCCTCATGGGACTGAAGATAAAGCCGCAATATAACTCCATCGTGGTCTATAACCCCCGTGATTATGATTATAACCCGATGAGGATGCTGATGAATGTCTATTTGGACAAAGGCAGACCTGATCTCGGGTTGCCTTTTATGAAAGCGTGCCTTGAGATTTACCCGAATAATAATAAACTGAAAGACGAATATGAAGCGCTTAAAATCGAGACCGAAAGGCTCACCCAAGTCGTATCGCACTTTGAGGAGTGGAAAAAGATGTCAGACGAGGAGTTCAAAAAAGCCATCGAGAAATTGCCGGTCGATCTTCGTTCCCACCCTGGGGTCTGCTCTCTTTATAATCAACGATTTGTCAAACAAACATCTACTGGTAAAGAGCTGGTCATTTACTGTTACCCCACGGGCTTTGACTTTAACCCTGAACTCTTCCAAAAGGTTGGATTCGGCGGTTCGGAAGAAGCTGTCGTCAATCTATCCAAAGAGCTTGCTGAAATTGGCTGGGATGTTACGGTCTACAACCGTTGCGGAGTAGAGCCTAAGAAATACGGCAAAGTCTGGTGGAAACCCTTCTGGATGTTCAATCGCGCGGATGTCGTGGATGTGCTTGTCATATGGCGCTCGCCTGCGATGTTGAATCATGAGTTGGGAGCCAAGAAGGTCATCCTTGACCTGCATGATGTCGTTCCCGAGCAGGAGTTCACAGCGGAGAGATTGGCTCGGGTTGATAAGATAATGGTAAAGACGAAAGCCCATCGCTCCTTGTTCCCTGATATTCCTGATAAGAAATTCGCTATAATCCCGAATGGTCAGGATAATTCTCTTTTTAAGGGAAATATAAAGAAAGACCCGTATCTCATCATCAATACTTCTAGTCCTGATAGAAGCATGGATGTGTTGCCCGAATTGTTCATGGAAATCAAGAAGTATGTTCCGCAGGCGAAGATGTCTTGGGCTTATGGCTGGAATAACTATGACGATTTTTTTAGAGGCGATCCGCTCCGCATGAAATGGAAGGATGAGGTTGAGAGACAGATTAAGAAAGCCGGTATCAAGTCTCTCGGAAAGATACCTCAGAAAGATGTCGCTAAGCTCTATGAAGAGGCTACGATACTCGCTTATCCATCCGAGTTTTTCGAGATCGACTGTATATCCGTGAAGAAGGCTCAAGCTGCCGGTTGCATCCCTGTGTCCACTGATTTTGCGGCGTTCGATGAGTCGATTCAGTACGGCTATAAGGTCCATTCAAAAAAGAATAATAAGAATTGGGCGAGCCAGTATCAGTTCGGATTCGGCATCACTGACCCGAAGATGAAAAAGGAGTTCGTACAGTATTGTGTTAATATTCTTAAATCAAAAGAAGACCCGCGCAGGATAGAGGCGGCAAAGAAGTGGGCGAGGAACTTCGATTGGGATAAGATAGCCAAAAGATGGAATCAAGTATTACAAGAGAAGAATTAAAACAACTATTCCGCGAGGAATATCCAGGCGCTGAAGACACGCTCGATTTAGTCGTGGATATTTGTTTTATCGAAGAAAAATACAGGAAGTTTTCAAAAGACGAATGGAAATCTTGGATACATAAAGCGAAAAATCATCTATGAAAATCGCATTTATCTGGCAAGGTATATCAGGTCGTTATGGCCAATGGAAAGACGGCCTCTATCAGGCTATGCAGATCATCGGTAAGAAGCACGATGTTCATCTATTCGAGCCGGAAGGCAATATAGAGTCATTCAAGCCCGATTGGGTTCTGTATTGGGAGTCTCCGGCCACGGCTCATGGAAAAGATAAAAAGAATTGGGATAAAGTGTGCAATCTTCCGTTCAAGAAAGCCCTTTTATATGCCGGTGGAGAAGTGGACGCGATGGCTGTTAAGGACTTCGATCATGTTTTTATCGAGAGCCAGGTGGACATGGAGACATGCGAACGATTGGGTATTCCTCATTCGAGGGCATTTGGAATAAATGATGAGATAATGAAGTCGCAGATTCAGCCGAAGATTTGGGACGGAATGCAACAGGCGACTTGTGCCGCATGGAAAAGGACATGGCTGATGACGGAAGCTTTGAAAGAGAAGTCTTTAGTCTGCGGAAGATTCCAAGAACACGACCCGGCCTGTTTTGAAAGGGCTACGACTCATGGAGCGTTGGTATTGCCAGAGCAATCCGCGGAATCGGTCTGTAGCCTCTTGAACGCCTCTAGGTGCCTTGTACAGACCTCTAGTGGGCAAGGTGGAGGACAACGAGCAACTCTCGAGGCCATCGCCTGTGGCATACCCGTTATTGCCATGACTGATTCCCCAAAAAACTGTGAGTTCGTCAGGGAGAGTGGTTATGGTCTCATCTGCGAGCCTAAGGTTGAGGCGATCAAGGAATCTATTAAGGAAATCAAGAGCAATCAGTGGAACATCGATGATGGGGTGAGTTACATCAAAAAGAATTGGTCTGCGAAGAAATACGCGGATGATCTTCTTAAAATCCTAGAATGAACTACCCTCTTTCAGAACTCATTGACCGCTATTCGATACTGCTCTTGAAAAAAGAGCGCTTGCCCGAGGACAAGAGCCTTGGCCTTCAGCTCTCGCTATTAAAGTCTGCGATTAGGGCTTACAACTATCCATGGTCTTTTTTATTCGTAGATAAGTTTCTGAAAGTGAACGGCAAGATTTGGGATTTGGAATCAGACATCAGGAAGGGCAGGGAGAAGCTTCTGGGTCTAACTGAGGTCGGTAGGAGAGCGATAGCTATCCGGGAACTCAACAAGGAACGGATCTCAATCAAGAACGATGTTGCTAAAAAGGTCGGAGATTTTCAGGACATCAAAATAGACCATGCCAGTCAGGGTTAGTGTAATCAGCGTGAGCATTCGGCCAAAGGGTCTGGATATAATCCAGAAGTGCCTTGCTGAACAGACCTTTCCATTCGAGGATTTTGAGTGGCTTACAGAACTTTCCGTGCCGCCTAAATGCAATTATGATTTGAACAAGGCGTATAATCGAGCGCTTCGCAGGGCTAAGGGAGAGCTTGTCGTAAGTTTGCAGGACTATATCAAAGTCACTCCACAATACTTGGAGAAGTTCTGGAAAGCCTATCAGGAAAATCCAAAGACATTTTTTACCGCGCCGGTGGGAAAGACTGATAAGGAAGATTTCACAGGAAACATCCGTTGGGACTGGAGAGCCTATAAAGACGCGAAGCCGGACTGGAAGTGCTGGGAGATAGACTCTGGCGCGGCTCCTAGGCAAGCACTGTTCGATATCGGGGGGTTTGACGAGGAACTGGATGGCAAGTGGTCATGCGACAATATCAATGTGGGTTTCAGGGCTGATAAGTCTGGATATAGATTCATGAACCTTTTTGACAATCCCGCGGTGGCTTATGATCACGATGCTTTCATCCCTAATCCTTTTAGGAAGGTCGGAAAGGATTTTGAGAAAGTAGTTCAATTCAACGCCCAAAGAATGAGGGAGATTGAGATGGGCGAATTGAAGATTAACTACTTGTATTGACACAATAAACTTGTCTATACTTAAACTATGGCCAAAGAATCAAACTTCAAAAAGCTCTCGAATAAGGTCAAGAAGTCCGAGATGAAAGCCGGATATAACGAGAAGAAAGCCGCCAAGATCGCCGATGCCACCGCCTATACCATTGGAAAGGCAAAGTATGGCAAGAAAGGAATGGCCAAGAAAGCCGCGGCAGGTCGAGCGCGTAAAAAGTAGATTATCAATTTTAGTAATATAACAAACAATACAATGTTAAAATCTTACGAAGATGGCATGACCTACGGCAAAGAAGGTCTGCATGAGCGTTCAAAGTTCGCGCTTGAGAATACTACTCCGGCAGAGACCCTTTCAGGCGTAGCCGCCATAGGCGTGTTCCCTTCAGTCTCTCTTTCAGACACCAACCCCGTGAATGTCGAAAAGTCTGAGGAGGGTTCGATTGGTGGCAAACTTGAATAACTACTATGGCAGAAACCAGAGTAGAACTGAATACTGGGTTTGAGACCTCTCAAGCGGGGATGTCTTTGGTATCGAAGATCGCCTTGAATACTTCCACTCCAGCTGGATTGGCTGATGATTCCGGAGTTCTCAAGAGGAGCGTTCTCGAGCCTGATCAATTCCCTCAAGTGGGTTTGGATATCACCAATCCTTTCGACCCGGGAGATATCGATGTTTCTCCTAAGTATCCTCGTGAAGGCAAACGGCCTTTTGATGGAGGAAAGAATCGAAACAATAAGACCCACGATGGTAAGAGTCTAACTTCAGTAAAAATATGAGCCACGACAAACAAGACAAAACATACGCTGAGTCCCGCTCCCGCATCGGCTCCATGAGCTTTGATGAGATAAAGAAGTGGAACGGTATCGACTACAATCCCGACGAGGATGTCATGGAGCATGAATCCGGCACTCCTACCAATTCCAAGGCTGGAAAGGAGGATGGGGTCAGGGTCAAGGGAAACAGCAACTAGGAATCAAGGCGTTCTAACCAACGCCTTTTCCGTAAGGCGTTATTCGTGTTATATTTATTTCAATGATTTCTAAACTATCTCCTCCGGAGTTCAACCGCTTACGCCGATTGAGCCAAGACGGGATTCCAGACGCTAAATTGATGGAGCTGTTCTGCATCTCTCGCTCCACCGTGGAAAGATACAAGTACGAGAGCATTCGGGAGATTTCAAGACGGGTCCAACGCAACAGGTATAAGCAGGAGAAGTCCTGCTACAAATGCGGTGGATCTCTGAAAGATCATCCCAAATGCCTCGTCTGCGAGATACTCATCCATGGCAATGAGCAATACTGCGAGTCCCATAAGCCATAGGCTTGTATTGACACAATAAACTATACTATGCTCTATCCAGTTGGAGAGTGCTGGAGGTTTTGGTAGTTGAGGAACTACTAAGGCCGCCACTAACCTCTAAAAAAATGATTTTATCTCAAATAGTCCAAAAGATTTATAACCTGACCGATTCCAATTCGGGGAACTATACCGCGGCACAGATGCTACCTGACATCAATTCATGGTATCAGCGCATTGTGAATGTCATTCTTCGTTCACAGGACGACTGGGAATTTGATGATTCCAATAAAACTGACTATCCGATTTTGACCGGTGATCTGGTAGCCAATCAGCAAAGCTACGTTCTTCCTGCCGGATGTCTTCGTATCCAACGCCTTGAGCTTTCATATGATGGCTCGATAACTTTTTACAAGGCGGAGCCGATAGATGTTTCGATGATAAGCAAGGGGACTCAGCCTGCACAGATACTTCAGTGGGCGAATGTCAATCGTCCTTACTACGATATTCGCTATTCTTCCATATTCCTCTATCCAATTCCAACAGTGACGACTACAGGAAGCACGGGCATGAAGATATGGATTAACCGTAATATCACCGAGTTCACTTCTTCTGACCTATCGACTGGGACTGCTTCTCCCGGATTCGACCCGAACTTCCACATGCTCCTTGCCTATGGCGTGGCGCATGACCGTGCCATTGCCAAGAGCCTTGCTAATGCAGACCGGATAGACAAAGAACTCGATAAGCTCATGTCTGAGCTTTCGACCTACTACGGAAACAAGGACGAGGACATGGCATGGAGCATACAGCCGGCGTACGAGGATTACGGTCAGCTTAATTATCAGACGGGAAATATTCGTAGAATAAGGTAAAATATCATGTCAACACTTCAAAAACTAAACAACTTCGCGGGAGATATGGGAAAAGGAATATTCATTCTGAATACGGACACGATCACGGTGGCTCTGACCGATGTCGCTCCGACCGCCGCAAGCCATGTGCTTGCAGACATCACACAGATATCATATACGAATCTTTCCTCAAGAAATCTGACGAGCGTCACATGGACTAATTCCGCCACGACTGTCTGGAATCTCATCGCCGCGAATCTCACCTTGACTTCTTCGGTGGGTTCGGTCGCTCAGTTCCGCTATATCGTCTTCTATGACAACACTTCTGCCTCTGACAACCTCTTGGGTTGGGTCGATTACGGAAGCGAGATTAACCTGAACGGAGCGAACGGAGATACGCTCCTCTTGAGCTTCGATGCGACGAATGGTTTGGTGAGCGTATCTTAAAATATGGCCATCGCAAGAGACGCAACATCATTCGTACAAAATTCGGGCACTTCAGCAACCGTAGCCCATACCTGTACTGGAACAAATCTGATCCTAATGGTAAATGCGGTAAATACGTCTGGAAATTTTTCCTTTACGGGAATGACTTATAACGGTGTCTCTATGACGTTAGTCTCGTCAATCTTTAACGCTACTACTGGCTTTTATGTTTCATTGTGGTATTTGATTAACCCATCTACGGGCACTCACAATATAGTCGCAACTACGTCAGGAAATAATAGTGTTTCAATTGGAGGAATATCATATACGGGAGCAAAACAATCTTCTCAGCCCGACTCATTTTCAAGCACTAGCCAAACAGCAAGCACATCAGCAACATACAATACTACAGTTGTTGCCAATAATTCTTGGCTAATAATGTCTGGGGGGGCAGATGCCAACGCGACTTCATGGACTGCTGGTACAAATACAAATCTGATACAAAATACAGCAAATGGTGTATTAATTATGGATGCAATAGCTTCAGTAGGCACTGGTTCACAGGGACTTACTTTTAACTATAGCGGTTTACACACCACCAACGCAGTGATAGCATCTATCGCACCAGCTCCTACCACTCAAAATCTCACCCTTTCCGTTGCCACCGCCGTCTATTCCATCGCCGGGCAGACTGTCACCATATCGAAGTTCAAGCAGTTGGTCTTGAACATAGCTACAGCGGTGTATAATTTCACGGGATTCAACATTGGGGCGACGTTCTCTGGCTGGATAAATCAGACCAAGCCCAGCACCTCATGGACTAATCAAAACAAACCCACTACTAACTGGACTAATCAAGCTAAAAACACATGAAACAAGACATACAAGTACAACAGTCCGATGCTTATCAGTCGAACGACGATGTTGTCATCGCTGTCACTACCACTACGCCGCAACCCGATATCACTTCGATTCAGAATTATACAGTCGGGAATCTTAATCAGCAGATATCTGACCTGAACGATCAGATAACGGCGCTACAAACGCAACAGGCGAATCTGCAATCAATCCTTGATGCGGCAACGCCTCAACTTGCTACGGTTCAACTAAAGGTCGCTACGCCTGCACAACAAATAAATGGCTAACGCGAAGCAACAGTTACAAATAGCGGCAGATGAATTAGTCAAAGGTCTAACTACTTCCAGCAATCTTACTGATGGAGGATTTGGCGCTGAATCTTGCGCCATCAATTTGGCCTCAAATCCAGGGGTCATCTATCCGACGAACGCCGCGATTGATTTGGGAGCCTTGAAAACCAATACGATTGTTGCCTCATGTCCCGATACAGGAGGCTCTTCGGGCGCTCAGAAATGGATCCTTGACGGTGCGGGCTATCTCTCGGTCATTCAGAACGGCGTTCTTACGGCTTCTCTTTCGGGTACAGGTTCTAAGACATTTACTTATGGTCAGACTGATATGATTATGTACGGCGGAAAGTTGTACGCGACCTACGGAAACAATATGGCCCAGTGGACGATCAACTATTCCGGTCCTAGCGTTACGGAGACCGATGGATGGTGGACGGCAAGCGGATATTCTACTTTGATGGCGAACCCGCATCCGATGGTTGTATTCAGTAATAAATTATATATCGCCGATGGGCAGTATCTTCACACTTATGACGGAACGACTCAAACGGGAGCTGTTCTGACCCTCCCTGCGGGTTGGACCATCACGGCTTTGGAAATAGACTCGGGGACAGGAAGATTGATGTTGGGAATCGTCTCTAATTCTGGAGGAGTTACTGGATCGGTGGATACCTCGATTGAGACTCTTGGGCGCAGTTATGTCGGCCTTTATGACGGTATCAGCCCTTTTACTCTCCTTCGCACCATTACCGTGGATGCTCCCGTGACGGCATTTCAAGCGATTGATGGACATATGTACGTCATCTATGGAGGCAATATCGGCATGTGGAACGGTGCTGGAATAGATTTCGTCCGAGATCTCAAAAACAACATCTCCTCTGGAAAAGCCAATATCACCTATAAGCAACAGGTATCGAATATCGGCAGGTTTCTGCTTGTGGGCGATAATTCCGGTAACTCTAATCCGTTCACGACATACGGGACGTATCGAGTGATAGCCTATGGAGAAGCTGAACGGGGCAACCCGGCTTTCTTTCCCATAGTGAATGAGTCAACGCAGATACACATGGTGAGCAATCTGTGGCTGAACTCCGCTGGAACACCAGGGGTGGGAACTTACGGGGTTCTTATCGGTGGTTCTTATTTGAATGGTGATTCCAGCGGGAATGAGCACGTCTATTTCATCCCCTTGTATTCCCATGCAACGGTTTTGTCCACTGGAGATTCAAGCCCTCTCCTCGTCACCAAGCGCTACAATCTCGGCCGTCCATGTGAGATCAACCTCATCAGGATATTCTATGAGGACACTTTTACCGCGACTTCGACGGCATTTGGAACTTTGTCGGTTGTAGACGATAATAGGCAAGTGGCTTATAGCGAGGCCATACCGAATACGGCAAGCGAAGTGGGATTGACTAGTTCAAAGATGGCGTGGATAGACGTGAAGTGCCAGGTCAAGTCCACCGAAGTCCAACTCGCGTATCAATGGACGGAGACCGCTACAAACCACGGTATCCGCAAAGTCATCATCTTCTACACTCCCTATGAATAACGACATCCAACAGCTCAAAGACCAAATTCAAAAGCTCCAACAGCAGGTTGATATCCAGCAGAGTAAATTCGACATGCACTTTCACGATGGGAATAATAGCCAAAGAATAAACATGTCTGACCTATTTTCAGGAATGATATGGGGCAATGCTGGGTCTTCTAGTTCCTCTTTGACTGTGACTGAACCTCGCATTTCAAGCACATCTATTTGTGTCGCTTCAACTCCTTTCGTTGTTAGTTTTTCAGCTCCTCATTCTTACATACTCACCAATATCGGAGGGTCTCTTTATACTGCTTATTATATAATCATCTTCTAACATGGCAACATACACATCACCCATCGGTTCGACATTCAATCCTCTGGCGGCATGGGGCGGAAATCAGACGAGCACGCCGGCGTATACTCCTCCTGCGCCGCCCGTGCCTCAAGCTCCGTCTTGGACTGCTCCGACTGGGCCTTTGGCATTGAATACCGTTCCCACAAGCGGCCCCAATTTCAATATCACTGGACAATCTTCGACTCCGGCAGGACCAACGCTTCCTTCAGCTTCGACTCCGGCAGGACCAACGCTTCCTTCAGCTTCAACTCCTTCCGGCTCTTCTCAAGCCGCCGATACGCAGCAGGCATCAGACATGGCTAAGTATTTCCCGAACGGGATCGGCGGTCAGACTGCACGGACCCCAGCTTCTCCCACCGTGAACAATCTTGCCTCTTCCTATGTCGGCCAATCCAACCCTTCGTATTCCATCGGGATGGGAATTAATACTCCAACCACCATTCCCTCGAATGTCATAGGTTCTGGAAATTCATATTCCGATGTCTTGAATGCCCGCAACTCTTTGATGCAGAATGCCACTCAGTACCTCACCCAGACCTATCCGAACATCATCTCCGGAGCCAACCTCGCCAACTTCAATGCTCAATATGGTCCAGGAGCGGAAGACGCCCAGTATGGAGCAGGTGCTGCAAATTATGTCGGCGCACAGACCAATATCACCAAACAGAATGCGCTGTTGGCCGCACAGGGCTACGGGACGCTATTGGGAGCCAACGCCTCTACTCTCCAGTCCGTGAATCCATATCAGAATCAGGTTGCACCCGGCTCTACTGCCTATAACCCCGCGACCAATCAGCCCGTAACGAACGGCATGGGAGCGGCTCCCGCGCAGATCATGTCCACGGCTTCTCAACTTGCTCAACTCGCCATTCAGAATGGTTCGGCCTCATACAATTCCGACGGCACAGTGAACATGCAACCGTATATCACTCAGGCGCAACAATTCTACGGAAGCGGTCAAATAGGCTCTGGTTCGTCTCAAGGGGGGATTCCGAGCCCTTATACGGCCTCAGGAGCCTCTCAACCTGGCACAGGCGGCCAAGGAGCCGTCCCTGCCTACTCCGGGAACGGACAGTCCACTTCAGTCGCCTATCAAGGGCAACCTGATGGACAGCCGCAGGGATATGGATCCAACGGTTACGGCAATGTGAACGCTCTGGCTCCGGCTCTCAAACAGTATGTTCAGAATGTTTCATTCCAAAATGCCGATGGAACGGCAACCCAGCTTCCGTTCATCGATGCCGAAAGAGTCCCGACTGCGATGCAGGCCACGGCGATGAATCAGGCGGCTCAGGCGGGCATCCCATATCTCCAAGGAACGGGCGCGAATGCCGTCCTCGCTGCTCAGCAGATCATCGATGTGGTCAACTCGGCAGAAGCGCTGTCAATCAGGAATCTCAAATCAGGCGTAGTCGGCAAGATTGAAGACAGCGCTCTAAACTGGGCGAACAACTGGCTCCAATTCAACCCCGACCTCTCGAACTTTGGACAGTTGAAAGACGCGGCTTCCAAGGCGACCACGGCTCTTGCTGGCGGCGTTGGTTCTGGCTTCCGCATGAACATGGGAATCATCGATGCGGCCACGCAGAACATGCCGACAGCAAGCGATAATCTCGAGACCGCGATGACAAAGGCCGAAGCTCTCCGTGGGCAGATCATCAACGCCATCGCGCCTTTGTACCCGCAATTAAGGGGAGGGACGATATTCTCGAACAGCAACACGGCCTCTAATCCGACGGGAGGGGCTACAACTCAACCTCAATCCTCAGGAGCTAATCCATTTTCTGACGCATCTTTCTATGGACAATAATCAAACACAACTCGATCCAAATGCCCTTACTCTTACAAAAGCCATAGGACTTCAAGAAGGAGGCGGACAAATAAATTACAACGCCAAGGGAGGTTCCGGTGAGACTGGCGCATATCAATGGATGCCGGAGACTTGGAAAGCGCAGGCGCAATCGGTCTTAGGAGACGCTAATGCTCCAATGACTCCTGAGAATCAGAATCAGGTCGCGTATACTTGGGTCAAATCAAAACTCGATGCCGGAAATACTCCGGCTCAAGTCGCTTCCATGTGGAACGCCGGAGAAGGCAATCCAAACGCATGGCAGGGAAATGCCGGAACCAATAAATCTGGAGTGTCTTATGACACGCAAGCATATGCGAATGGAGTTCAAAAATACGCTTCTCAACTGTGGAATCAGCAGAATCCTCAACAACCTGCTCCTGCTCCTGCTCAACCTTGGTATCAGCAAGCGGCAAGTGCTGTCGGTAATTTCTTTACGGGGAGCACGCAACAATTTGGTAAGACTATCGGCGGTGCCTTAGCTGCTCCGCAAAATGCGCAATCGTATTCTGATGTGCTTCAAAATTGGACACAGCAGATAGATGGGATTAAAACCCAAATAAAACAGACCGTTGCCAATGGAGGCGATCCGAGTCATATGCAATTCGCGCTTTGGGAAGCGTTGCAGAATAAGCCAAAGTTAGAAGATTTCACGGGGGATGTCATCAATACCACTCCGGAACAACTAGCTGGTCAAGGAATTGGAACAGGGCTTGAAGCATTGTCAGGCGGAATCCTTGGAGGGGGAGCAAGCGCGGTCGCCGATAAGAGCCTTGGTGTCATGGCAAAATTAGGTCAGGGAGCTAAATTGGGAGGGATATATGGCGCTATTTCCGGAGGAGCGGGAGCAATGCAGAATAACGCTTCTCTTGGCGGAATAGCGGAGAATACGGCGATTGGTGGGGCTGGAGGAGCTGTACTGGGAGCGGGACTTGAAGGAGCGGGAATGTTGGGAGGAAAGATAATATCCAGCCTCGATAAAAGCGGCATTGTAAATAGCATACTTCCCGAGACTGATTCCCGCACTGCCAAGATCGAGGGGTGGGTTCAGGACGCACAGGACAAGACTGCGCAAGCGTATGAAAATACTCTGCCTCTGACCCCGACTGAAAGGATGAAGGAACAGACATTGTTAGCTAAACAGGGTGATAACCTTTACACGACTTTGGCAAAATATGGCGTATCACCAGGAACCGAAGATGCTATCCCGCAATTACAGGCGATTTCCGATAGATTCGAGAACGCGACTAATTTTGCTCAGCAGAATGAGCATGCGCTCTTTAATGCTGACGAGATACGGGCGAAAGCATACGATCAGGTGAATCAGAATATTCCATCTGAAGTGGCGCGAGAAGCGGCTAAAGGGAAAATAGATACGGAAATGGATTCTCTTATAAAGGCAAATTCAAAATCAGTTGTTCAAGGAGCCAGCGGAGAGACACTGATGCCCTCTAATCTTGTCGAACGCCTAAGGAGAACTGGAAACAGTTGGACTCCTTTCAATGCTTCTGATCCGGAAAAGATAGGAAAGTCGGCAGGTTATGCCTTGTCAAATGCGGTTAGGGATCAAGTCGATAAGGAAGGAACATTCCCCGCGTACAGGGAAGCAAACAGTCAGTGGGGAAAAGTCATCCATGCCCAGCAGATGCTTCAAAAGATATCCGATTCGGGGAAGACATTCAAGGCGATCGGAGGTCTTGGAGGAACTATTGCTCGAAGAATCCTCGCCGGAGTCGTCGGATTGCATACTGGAGGATTGGGAGGAGTTGTTCTTGATGAGATGGGTTCAGAATATGCCGCAAAGATACTTTCAAATCCAAATCTGCGGACTTATTTTGATAGGAAATTGATCCAAAGATTCAGCGACAGTAAGGCGACTCCTGAAGCTATTACCGCTCTTGAAAATGAAGTCAAAAACTATATTGATAAGCAGGGCAAATTATTAAGGCTCCCCCCAGGTAAAACTATACAAGTTCCGTCCTTACAAGGTGGACAACCAGTTACACCAAATCAGATGGTCGGAAATCTCACGGAGAATCCCGTTGTAATAAAAACTAAAACTTCCAAATGACGGAAAGTCCTCCTATAATGCAAGATAGTATAAATCCGATTATTATCATGCCCCTAACTATACCATATCGCTTGTATTGACACAAGATAATCGCTTACCATTAGAAACACATGGAATCCGCCTTTGAACAACTGGATATGGACGCGATGTCGGCCTCGCGGCTGATGGAAGCGCTTGGATTGACCAAGATAGACCTCGACATCCCCGAAAGGTTCAGCCGCCTTCAGCAAGTGTGGCAGTATCTGAAGCAATATCCGGAAGACACGCAGAATTTCCTCATCTCCAAGATCACCACGGGGAAGATTGTTCCCGACAAGCTCCAGAAAGTATTCGAGTACACTCAACTTCTCCAGAAGAAACAAGCCGTGAGCGAGCAATATGAAGCGGTAAAAAAGGAAGGCGCCGTCATCACGGGCGAAGCGGACCCGATGCTGAGGATCTCGCACGCGCAGCGCGAGATAGAGGCACGGGACGGTCTTAAGGGCATAGAGAATGAGATCGGCTTATATGAAAAATAATCATGGGATATTTCATCACACCGAAGAATACGACGGCAGTTCTAGGAATACCTATAGGACGGCTTAATTTCCTTGAAAGAGAGATAATCGCTCTCCAGTCCCAAGGTGGGGGCATAAAGTTCGTTCAACCAGTCTCAGGGAATATTGATGATAGCAATACGGCATTCGCCTTCTCGACGCTTCCTTTGATATTAGTCATCAATGGATTAGCTTACCGACAGTCGGGAGGAGCGATAACTTGGTCATATGCCGGCGGAATAGTGATTCTTTCCTCTCCCGTAGGTGTGAATGGGAGCCTCTTCGCTCTTTCGGGGACGTATACGATAATCGAGATTCCCGGGACGATAAGCGATAATAATGTTTCTTTTTCCTCGGCAGTCGAGCCTCTTTATCTCGTGATGAATGGAGCTGCATACTTGCGCTCTGGGGCTCTCATAACTTGGACTTATCTGAATGGCGCGATCGTTACCAACGAACCTGTCGGATCAGGTGGCTGTCTATTCGGACTTTCAGGTGTCGCCTTATCAGCAGATACTAATGGGATAATAACTGGAATACAATGAAATTACTCATTAAAATATTGATCGCGTGCGGCATAGCTCTGATGTTCCCATCCATCGTGAATGCCCAAATAAGCGTTGTGCAAGGAGGAACAGGTCTCAGTTCAGTCCCTTTTGGTTATTGCCTTGAAGGAAACGCCACATTACATTTGATCGCCGTCCCCTGTGGAAGCACAGGAGGGGCAGGAACATGGGCAACGACGACCTCGAGCGTCCCCGCATGGCTCTATAACTATTCCAACAATACGACAGACATCATTCTTGTTGGTGGCACATCCACCTCGACCGCCAAGTTCATCTTCGACCCAAATAGCCAGATAGGATATTTCAGCCAGTACCTTGGAATAAATACCAAGTCTCCTCAATACAATCTTGAAGTGAACGGCACGGCTTCAACCTCACAGCTTTACGGCTCTTCGCTTGCGACCTGCAACGGTTCTAGTTTCCTGCAGTGGACAGGCGGTCTATTCGGTTGCGGAGCTGGTTCGACTTCTAGCTTCAGCACCACCTCCGCCAATTACTGGATAGGCCAATATCCGAATGGAAATCTGTTCTCGACGACCTCGGCAAATAACTGGGCTTCCGTGGGAGGCTATCTCAATTCAAATACTGGAAATTGGGCGGGCACATGGCAGGGCAATTCCCCGTCTGCATTTCAGGCGGCGCTTACGCTTCCTTTGACTATTGCTAATGGCGGCACGGCGACCACGACTGGCGGCGTGACTAATGGTGTAGAGTATTACAATGGCACAAACCTCACGAACGGCACAGGCTTCGTATACTCGGTCGGCAACGTCGGCATCGGGACGGCGAGTCCAGGGTATAAATTGGATGTAAATGGACAAATTGCATCAGGAAATAGTACTTCAGGTTCAAGTTTTATTGCAAGAGGTAATGGTTCAAATATGCAGTTTGGAAGCGATGGAAGTAATATTGGATATTTATTCAATAGTGGCGGTTCAGTGCAAATTAGAAGTTATGATGCAACAACTCCTGTAGCGACATTTCTATACGGTGGCAACGTCGGCATCGGGACGACGAACCCAACTGCTCTTTTGTCTGTGAATGGCACAGCTTCGACGACAAGCCTGTATATATCAAGTCTCGGCACTCCGGCAGGGACAGTTCTCGCCGTGAATGCACAAGGGCAGGTCATCGCCACGACGACCAGCTCGGGCGGTGTCAGCTCCGTCAACGGCACATGGCCGATACTCTCATCTGGCGGCACTACTCCTTCTATTTCCTTCGGAGGCCTTGGCACGACAACCAATCTCACGAATGGGCAAGTCCCCTACGTCACGGGTGTCAATACGCTCGGTCAGGAAGCCACAGGAACCGTCACCTGCACCGGCAATGCTTCATGCGGAGCTGGTTCATACGTTCTCGGAAATAATCTTACGATAACTGCTACTGGAGGCGGCGGAGGCGGAGGTGGCAATGTCTCAACCTCATCCGTCCCCGTTGTCGGAAACTTGGCCTACTGGACGACCACCACAGCCACCCCAGCTCTTCTAAGCACGGTAGCCACGACTTCTATCGGCTGTACTGGTCTCATCTCCTGCACGGGCTTCTACGCCCTCGGCAACGCTTCAACGATCAGCTACACTGGAAACAACTGGGCGACCACTTCTTCAAACTATTGGCTCACTCAAAATCAAGGCAATGCGTTCTCAACTACTTCTGCCGCCTATTACAATGGGACGCAAGGTTATTTGACTGGTAACCAGTCCATAACGCTTACAGGCGATATTACAGGTTCGGGATCGACTGCTATAACCACGGCGCTGAAATCAACTGGCACAGGCGCAGGTTCCTGTACTAATTGCAATGTAACCTTTGACGCTCAAGGCAGAGAAACAACTTATGCTAATGGCTCGGCAGGTTCTGGTTCCTATCCTTTCACTCCATCTACGAATTATGGAGCATTGGCGCAAGCCACGACTGGAATAGCATGGTTCCAGAACGGTCTTGAAGCTTCCTCGACTTCATTCTTCACAAATGCCTCGACGACTGCTATTTCATCCTCAAATCTGACATCTGGCGACTGTGTGCAGGCAAGCACAGGCGGATTGCTTACTACGACTTCTTCAGCGTGCGGTAGTGGCGGTTCTCAAACTCCGTGGACATCGAATATAAATGGAGCGGGATATAATCTAAATAGTGCAAGCAAAGTTGACGCTGATTATGGATTCTTTACAAATGGAAACTTGGTAGGCTACGCTTCTTCAACCAATCAAGACACGATATTTGGTCTTGGTGCGGGAGGACAGAATGCGACGACGAGTGCGACAAGTGGATATAATTCAATCTTTGGGTATCAAGCAGGAAATGCTCTTACTACTGGACAATACAATACGGCAATTGGTTATCAATCCCTCTACGCCAACACCACGGGCTTCCAAAACACCGCGAATGGTTTTCAATCCCTCCACGCCAACACCACGGGCTACCAAAACACCG
>Ga0182030_10006663_pt1 | contig 24280 bp, 24 predicted proteins | sample 812S3MmetaG_FD_121299 | JGI IMG/M metagenome (GOLD analysis project Ga0182030, IMG submission 121299) | Permafrost microbial communities from Stordalen Mire, Sweden - 812S3M metaG (Illumina Assembly) | ecosystem: Environmental > Terrestrial > Soil > Wetlands > Permafrost | place: Sweden...
CGCCGGCGGCCGACGTGGTCGCTGTGCTGCTGGCCACCAGGGCTTGATGACCCAACAATGAGGATGCCTGCAGTGCCGCATTCGAGGTCAACGAACTCGACAGCGTGCTGAACGAGGTGTTCAGGTTGGTGATGCCCTGCACCTCGCTGAGCTCGGCCAGCTGCGACAAGAAGGTATTGCTGTCCACCGGACTGGTGGGATCCTGGTTCTGCAGCTGCGCCAGCATCAGGGTCAAAAAATCCGTGCCGCCGAGCGTCCCGAGCCCGGCGGCACTCGAGGAGGATCCGCTAGTGCCCGTCGACCCGGTCGTGCCGGTCGTGCCGGTCGTGCCGACCGTGCCCGTGTTCCCGGTGGTGTTGGTCGGGGTGGAGGCAGCATCAATTGAGTGGATGATCATGATTAATGTCCCATCGCAATTGTCTTGATCAATAAATCGCGCGCCGTGTTGATGGCCTCGATATTGGTGGCGAAGGAGCGATTCGCCGAAATCATGTTGGTCATCTCCTCGATCGAATTGACGTTCGAGGCATAGACATAGCCATCCTTGTTGGCCGCTGGATTCTCGGGCTGGTAGCGCAGCAACGGGGGCGCGGTGCTTTCCACCACGCCCAAGACGCGCACGCCCACACCGGCATCCTGCTCGTCGAAGCTGGCGGCGGAGGTATCCATCATGGTCTGAAACACCGGATGGCGCGCCCGATAGATCTTGGTGACGTCGCCGTTGACGCTTTCGGCATTGGCCAGATTGCTGGCCGTGGTATTGAGCCGAATCGTCTCTGCGTTGAGCGCGCTGCCGGCGGTATTGAATACATTGAATAGTGACATCTTTGTTCCTTGATACTTGCGCCGCTACTGACCGTTGATGGCCAGCGTCAGCTCCGCGATCCTGTCGTTGATGAATCCCAGGCTGGCCTGATAACGCACGTTGTTTTCGGAGAAGGCCGCCTGCTCCACCGGCATTTCCACCGTATTGCCGTCCAAGGAAGCCTGGTACGGGTTGCGATACTTCAACTCAGCGCCGCCCGACGGGCCATCGCTCAGACTGATGTGCGCGGCCTGCGTCACGCTGAGCGCCAGCGAGGCACCGTCGCTATGCGACAGCACGGCGCTGAAGTCGATGTCGCGCGCCTTGTAGTTCGGCGTGTCGACGTTGGCGATGTTGGTCGCCAGCACTCCGAGTCTCTGCCCGTGCAACAGCAGCGCTTGCTCATGAATTCCGAAAATATTGTCGAACATGCGAAAAGCTCCTTTGCCATGGATAAAGCAAGAGCTGTGCCAACGGGTCATGGCTCGGCGATAGTCCAGTTACGCGGCCGGCGATGTGGATTTGGCGCCGCCATGGGGCCGGGAAGCCGGCGGGGTGGTTAGGCGGCGGCAGATTGCGCGGCCGCGCGGCAAGAACTTGCCGCTCGCGACACCCGGATGGCTTGGGGCGAACCCGGCTGGCACGCCGCTTGCTTGCCCTATAGGCATATGAATATAGCGCCAATATTCCGTCGCGCGCTCCGGGTCTCCTGCCTACGCAACGCCCGTTTGCACGGCGCCCGTTTGCACGGCGCCCGTCTCCTCGGCGGTGTCCTGGTCATGATCCCTTTCTGTGTGACGGCGGGCGCCCAGCAAGCGGGCGCCGTGGACCCGGCCGCCCTGGCAGGGGCCGCCCCGGCATCGGCCGCCGCGGCAGGGGCCGCCGCCCCTTCAAACTATCAGGACTTGGCGCAGCTCGAGTCGTTGGTGCGAGCCGAAGCGCTGCGTCAATTCCCGCCGCTCACCAACCGGCAGAGGCTCGTGGTCGGCCCCATAGAACCGAAGCTCGAACTCGCGAAATGTCGCAGCCCGATTCGATCATTCCTCTCCACCGCGCACCACATGCAGGATCGCGCGACCATCGAACTGCGCTGCCAAGACGGCAAGGAATGGCATCTTTATGTACAGGTGCGCGTCGTTGGTACCTCGCCCGTGGCGGTTGCGGTGCACGCCATCGTCTCCGGCAGTGTGCTCAAAGTCAGCGATTTGCGCATTGAGGAGCACGATATTTCCGATCTGCCTTTGGGCTACATGGACGACCCCGAGGTCGTGGCCGGACTGACGGCCGGCCGCCCGATTCCAAGCGGCGCCTACATCACCAATCAACTATTGGTGGCGCCGAAGGCCGTCCAGAGGGGTCAAACGGTGACCTTGGTTGCCGATACAGGCGGTGTCAGCATTCGTATGGCGGGCCGTGCCTTGAGCGATGGAGTGTTAAATCAGCGCGTTAAGGTAACCAATCTGTCGTCCGGCAAGATCGTCGAGGGGATTGCGCGTTCCGAGCAAGTGGTTGAAATTATTTTGCAATAGACCTTTAGTGACCTGCGTCACGGCCGATACCTAAATCCAAGGGCGAGAGCGAGCGAAGGCCCTAAAGTTCATCAAGACCCCGACGATAACGTGAAAAGGGCAGGATGTTTGTCCCAGGAGAGATTTCGGTGAGCAACAAAATTAGTGGATTCTCGGCAGCGCAACCGGTCGCACCCGTCAAGGGCTCGAACAGCAGTGCCGTTGCGACTGAGAAGCAGGGCGAAGCCGCCGGCGCGAAGGCAGCCGCGACGCAGTCCACAGATCAAGTCACGCTCACCAGCTCGGCGCGGTCCCTGCAAAAGATCGAGGAGACCATTGCACAGACCCCGGTCGTGAATGCCTCGAAGGTGGCAGCGGTGAAGCAGGCCATCAGCTCGGGTACTTATCAGATCGACTCCGCCAAAGTTGCGGATAAGCTGCTGCAGTTTGAGAGCGGACTGAAGTAAGTCATGGACCACGATGCCCGCGTCCGTCTCGAAGACTTACTGGATCGCGAGATCGAGGCTGCGCATTCTCTGGCTGCGACCTTGGCCACGGAGAAGTCCGCGCTGACCGGCGATTCGGCGAACTCGGTCGAACAAAAGGCGGCTGAAAAGATTCGCTTGTTTTCCGCCATCGAGCAGCTGGAACTGGAACGGCGCACGCTGTGCGACGATCCCAACGCCTCGGGCGTCGCGGCCAGCGTCGTCGCGCGTTGGCGCTCGCTCATGACATTGATCGCCCGTTGCCACAATGCCAATGAACTCAACGGTCACATCATCCGAGTGCGTCAGCATCAGATCCGTCAGTTGATCGATATCGTGCGCGGCAAACCCGCGGTGATTACGTATGACCCCCACGGTAAGACATTTGCCAAAGCGCTGCGCGCTCTGGCGCGAGCATAAACCATGCTAGTCCTAAGCCGACGAGCCGATGAGTCGATTGTCATACAGCCCGCCGAAGGCGCGGATGCCAACATGACCATGGCCCAATTGTTTGCCAACGGTCCCATCCAGATCACCCTGCTGGGCGGAACCGGTCGCCGCGTCAAAATGGGCATCGAGGCTCCCGAGCAGCTCGCGATCCGGCGCAAAGACGTCGCCTAAGCCGTCTTTCCACGCCGGCGAACTTTTATCGCCCGCCCGTTTCTCGCAGGCCGCTGATTTTACATAAGTTTTGCGCCCGCTTACATATCAAAACTGAATTTCTTGAGAGTTGCCGTTCTCGGCTTTGTGATGTGCATAATGGAACCTCCCGCCTCGCACAAAAAAGGGACATTCGGATGGAGCGTCGTTTGCACACCCGCCACCGCGCACGCACGACGGTGTACGTAGTGATGTCTGGAAGAAAGAGCCGCATTTGCAAGGCCAAGAACTTAAGCGCCAACGGCGTGTTCGTGGAGACGGAAAATCTTGGCCTTCGTAAAGGCCAGCAGGTGCAGCTCGCTTTTGCGATTAACCTGGGTTTAGTCACCAAAATTCACCGACGCACGGCCATCGTTGCGCATGTGACTCGCGGCGGCACCGGCCTCATGATGGAGCAGTTCGCGGGCCGCTGATTTGACACATCCTGTAGCATTACAGGATGCCACCCTTCGATCCCCCACGCTCGGATGCCATCCGCATCCGTGGCGCGCGCCAGAACAATCTCAAGAATCTCGATCTCGACCTGCCGTTGAACGAACTGATCGTCGTTACCGGGGTGAGCGGCTCGGGGAAGTCCTCTTTGGTGTTCGATACGCTGTACGCCGAAGGCCAGCGGCGCTATGTCGAGACCTTCTCACCCTACGCTCGCCAATTCCTCGACCGCATGGATAAACCGCAGGTCGATCGCATCGAAGGGATCCCGCCGGCCATCGCCATCGATCAAACCAACCCGGTGCGCACCTCCCGCTCCACCGTCGGCACGATGACCGAGCTCAACGACCATCTGAAGCTGCTGTTTGCGCGAGCCGCGGTCCTGTATTGCCAGAGCTGCCGCCAGCCGGTACGCCGCGACAATCCCGCCAGCATTCAGCAGCAAATCAGCTTAGCGTCGCAGCGCCAAGGCGATCCGATGCTGTTGCTCACCTTTCCGGTGCCCATTCCGAAAAACTTCTCGGAAGCGGAGATCAAGGGCTTGTTGGAGCGCCAGGGATACACGCGCATCCACGAAAAGCGCGGCCAAACGCTGCAAGTCGTTCAGGACCGGTTCCGCTGGTCGAGCGTGGACCCGGCGCGAGCAGGCGACGCCATTGAGGCGGCGCTCAAAGTGGGCCAGGGCCGGCTGGACGTCTATCCGGTGGACGCCGCCTCTCCGTGGCGTTTCTCCAGCGGGTTGCACTGCGCGCACTGCGACCTTGCTTATAAGGAGCCCAGCCCAAGCGCCTTCAGCTTCAATTCACCCATCGGCGCGTGCGAAACGTGCCGCGGCTTTGGACGCAGCATCGGCGTCGACTATGGCTTGGTCATTCCCGACGCGACGTTGACCCTGCGGCAGGGCGCGATCAAGCCGTGGCAGACCGAGTCGTACAGAGAGTGCCAGGAAGATCTCGAGAAGTTCGCGCGCAAGCGCGGCATTCCGCTCGACACGCCGTGGCGCAAACTCAACGAGGCGCAGCGTCTCTGGGTGATCGACGGCGAAGGCGAGTGGACCAAAAAAGTCTGGTACGGCGTGCGGCGCTTTTTCGCGTGGCTCGAAACCAAAGCCTACAAGATGCATATCCGCGTGCTGCTGTCGCGCTATCGGTCCTATACCGAATGCTCGGCTTGTCATGGCGCGCGTCTCAAGCCCGAAGCCTTGTTGTGGCGGTTGGTCGCGGCGCGTAGCGACGCCCCGCGCTTGGGCGCCCCCGCCATCGACGCCCCGCGGTTGGCCGCCCCCGGCCTCAACATCCGCGAAGTAATGCTGCTGCCCATCGATGCAGCGCTGAATTTTTTCACGGCGCTCGAGCTACCGGCTCCGCTGGACCAAGCGACGGATCTACTGCTGCGCGAGATCCGCGCGCGGCTCAAGTATCTGACCGACGTAGGTCTTGGCTATCTGAATCTCGACCGCCAGTCGCGCACCCTGTCGGGTGGCGAAGTGCAGCGGATCAATCTCACCACCGCACTCGGCACCTCGCTGGTCAACACACTGTTCGTGCTCGACGAGCCTTCGATCGGGCTGCATCCTCGCGACGTCGGCCGCATCGTCGGCGTCATGCATCGGCTGCGCGACGCCGGCAACACTCTCGTAGTGGTCGAGCACGATCCGAAGGTCATGCAAGCCGCGGACCGGGTGCTCGATATCGGTCCCGGCCCCGGTGAGCATGGCGGCGAAATCGTGTTCTACGGTCCTACCGCGCAGCTTCGGAAGGTTGCAGGATCGCTGACCGCCGATTACCTTTACGGACGCAAGCGCATCGAAGCGCCGCGCGCCGCAGCCGGGCGCGGCGACAAAGAGCTTCTGCGCATCAACGGCGCGGCCGAGCATAATCTAAAAGACATCGATGTCGAAGTTCCGCTGCAGCGTCTGGTGTGCGTAACCGGCGTAAGTGGCTCGGGCAAGTCCAGCCTGGTGCACGACATTCTTTATCCGGCGTTGCTGCGCGCAAAGGGCAAACCCACGGAAAATCCCGGTAAGCACGCCAGCATCGACGGCGCCGAACTCATCGACGCGGTGGTCATGGTGGATCAAGGCCGTATCGGCCGCACCACACGTTCCAACCCTGCCAGCTATGTCGGGGCGTTCGATGCAATTCGCGACCTGTTCGCCAAGCTGCCGCAGGCGCGGGATCGCAAATATACGGCCGGCACCTTCAGCTTCAACGCCGGCAACGGCCGCTGTCCTGCCTGCGGCGGCAACGGCTTCGAGCATGTCGAAATGCAGTTTCTCTCCGACGTGTACCTGCGCTGCCCCGATTGCGACGGACGGCGCTTTCGCGCCGAAGTGCTCGAATGCAAATTGCCGCGTGCCGGTTTTCCGGCGTTGAGCATCGCGGATGTACTCGATTTGACGGTCTCCGAGGCGCTGACTTACTTTGCGGCCGACACCGAGGTGTGTTTGCGCTTGAGTCCGCTCGCCGAGGTCGGATTGGACTATCTGCGGCTCGGACAACCGGTGCCCACGCTTTCGGGCGGCGAAGCCCAGCGCCTGAAATTGGCCGGACACCTGGCCGACAATGCGCTGCGGGCCAAACCCCGCGCCGCCAGCGCCGGCGGCAAGGCGCAACCGGTGCACCGCGGCTCGCTGTTCCTGTTCGATGAGCCCACCACAGGCCTGCACTTCGACGATGTCGCAAAGCTGCTGCGCGCGTTTCGGCGCCTCATCGAGGCCGGGCACTCGCTGCTCGTGATCGAGCACAATTTGGACGTCATTCGCGCGGCAGACTGGGTCATCGATCTTGGACCCGAGGGCGGCGACGCCGGCGGCGCCATCGTCTGCGTGGGAACGCCCGCTGCGGTAATGCACGTCGGCGCGTCGCACACGGGGCGCGCCCTGCTCGAGGCTGATGACACGGCGCGCGCGGGCGTGCGCGATGCGACGCCTTCACGGTACCCAGACACGCCATCGCTGCGACCATGCGTCCCCACCGCCATTTCCATACATGGCGCGCGCGAGCACAACCTAAAGAATGTCGACGTGAATCTCGGCTTGAACAAATTCACCGTGATTACAGGCGTATCGGGCAGCGGCAAGAGCACCTTGGCCTTCGACATTCTGTTCGCCGAAGGTCAGCGGCGCTACCTGGAATCCCTCAATGCCTATGCGCGCCAATTCGTGCAGCCGGCATCCCGCCCGGACGTCGATGCTATCTTCGGTATTCCGCCCACCGTGGCCATCGAACAGCGCACCAGCCGCGGCGGACGCAAGAGCACGGTCGCGACGCTGACCGAGATCTACCATTTCCTCAGGCTGCTGTACGTGAAGCTCGGCGTGCAATTCTGCCCCGGCTGCAATGCGCGTATCGAACCGCAGTCCGCGGACGCGATCGCGGCACGCCTCATGAAGGAATTTCGCGGCAAGGCCATAACGCTGGCGGCGCCTTTGATCGTGGCCCGCAAGGGCTTGTACACGGCTCTGGCGAAATGGGCGCGCGCCAAGGGCTTCGCCCACCTGCGCGTCGATGGCAAGCTGCTGCCCACGGCGAAGTGGCCGCGGCTGGATCGATTCATGGAACACAACATCGACATGCCCGTGGCCGCGCTCAAGGTGAGCGCCTCACGAGAGGCCGACTTGCGACAGGCGCTGCAGTTGGCGCTCGAGCACGGCAAGGGCGTCGTACACGTCGATGCGCCGTCGGGCTCCAGCGTATTCTCGACCAAACGCGCCTGCCCGAATTGCGGCACAGGCTTTCCAGAGCTCGATCCGCGCCTGTTCTCGTACAATTCCAAGCACGGTTGGTGCAAAAGCTGCTTTGGCACCGGATTACAGCTACCGCACTTCGACGCGGAGCAAAGCGGCGAAGAATCGCTGTGGCGCGAGGACGACTCATCGCCCGCCGAAGTCTGCGAAGCATGCGCTGGTCAGCGTCTCAACCCCGTGGCGCTGCACGTGTTATTCCGCGGCGAATCGATCGCCGCGCTCACCGATCTGCCCGTCAAGGAATTCGCCGATTCCCTGCAGCGCATCGACTTGCTCGGCCGCGAACGCGACATCGCGCGCGACCTGCTGGCGGAGTTGCGCTCCAGAACGGATTTTCTTTGCGACGTGGGGCTCGGCTATCTGCAGCTGAACCGAGCCGCGCCCACATTGTCCGGCGGCGAGGCACAACGCATACGCTTGGCAGCGCAGCTGGGGTCCAACCTGCAGGGCGTGTGCTACGTCCTGGATGAGCCCACCATCGGCCTGCATCCGCGCGACAACTTGACCCTGCTGGATACGCTCGATCGCCTGCGCAGCAAGGGCAACACCCTGGTGGTGGTGGAGCACGATGAAGATACTATACGGCGCGCGGACCACGTCATCGATCTGGGTCCAGGCGCCGGCACGCGTGGCGGCCGGCTCGTGGCGCAAGGGACCGCGCTGCAGCTGGCGCAACTTGCGAACTCGCCAACCGGACGCTGTCTGGCAGCGCCGTTGCAACATTCGCGTTCGCGCCGCCGGGTGGTCGATCGCAACAGCGCGATGATCGACATCAAGGGCGCCGCCTTGCACAACCTTCGCAAAGTCGACGCACGCATTCCCCTGCGCGCGCTCAGCGTCGTCACCGGCGTATCCGGATCCGGCAAATCCTCTCTGGCGCGCGATGTGCTGTTGAGCAATCTGCGCCGCGCCTTGGCGCGTCCGAGCCGCTCGAAGCGCTCGCCCGGTGCGCCGGCCGCCGCTGCGCCGGCCGGCCGCGGCGAATTTACGCCGGAGGGATGCGACAGCATCAGCGGGTGGGAAGGCATCAGCCGCGTCCTGGAAGTGGACCAGACTCCGATCGGCAAGACCCCGCGCTCCTGCCCCGCCACGTACATCGGATTTTGGGATGCGATTCGCAAGTTGTATGCGGAAACCACCGATGCGCGCATTCGCGGATTCACCGCCAGCCGCTTCTCGTTCAACACCGCGGGTGGCCGCTGCGAAGTGTGCGAAGGCCAGGGAATGCAGCGCATCGAGATGAGCTTCCTCCCCGACGTGCAGGTGTTGTGCGATGTGTGCGGCGGCAAGCGCTTCAATCCCGAGACGTTGGGCATTCTCTTCAAGGGCAAGAGCATCGGCGAGGTGCTGGCCATGAGCGTGGAGGACGCGGAAGTTTTTTTCGCCGCACAACGCAGCGTGCACCACCCGGTGAGTTTGCTGAACGATGTGGGCTTGGGCTACTTGAGCCTGGGTCAACCCAGCCCCACGTTGTCGGGCGGCGAGAGCCAGCGCATCAAGTTGGTCACCGAGCTGGCCAAAGTTCGCACCGATGCCTTAGGGGTGGACATTGCGCGGCGCGAAAAACAACATACGCTGTATGTGCTCGATGAGCCAACGGTGGGATTGCACATGGCCGATGTAGAGAAACTGCTGCACGTCCTGCATCGCCTGGTCGATGCGGGCAACACCGTGGTGGTGATCGAACACAATCTCGATGTCATGGCCGAAGCCGACTGGATCATCGACCTAGGTCCTGAGGGCGGGTCCGGTGGGGGCCGCATCGTCGCGCAAGGCTCACCTGAGAACATCGTGCGCAAATCGGCCGGCAGTCACACGGCACGGATCCTGGGGCGCTTCTTGGAGGAACGCGGCGTAGCTTGAAGGAAAAGACTCGTTCTCAAACAGACCGTTGCAGCATGGGGAAAATGCCTTGATGCCATAACGGGTAGGACGCCGGCAGCGCGCTTACCGTGTTCAAGCGGGCAACGTGCTCCGTACTCAAGTTCCAGCCGACGGCACCCAGATTTTCGATCAGCTGATCCTCGTTGCGCGCGCCGATGATGACGCTCGATACGGTGGGCCGTTGCAATAGCCAGTTCAATGCCACCTGCGTGATGGTCTTGCCGACCTCTCTCGCGATCTCATCCAAGGCGTCGACGACGCCAAAGAGTCGTTCGTCGGACACGTCCGGCCCGGGGCCAGCCATCTTATTCGCGCGGCTGTCAGGAGCGGCGGGGCGGTCACGGCGAATCTTGCCGGTCAGCTTGCCCCATCCCAACGGACTCCACACGATCGCTCCAACGCCTTGTTCGATGCCTAGGGGCATCAATTCCCATTCGTAGTCACGGCCGATGAGTGAGTAATAGACCTGATGCGCAATGTGGCGGGGATAGCCATATCTATCTGCGGTCATCAGCGACTTCATCAAATGCCAGCCCGAGAAATTCGAGCATCCGATGTAGCGAACCTTGCCGGCGCGCACGACCGTGTCGAGGGTACTCAACGTTTCCTCCACCGGCGTCCAGGCGTCGTAAGCGTGCAGTTGAAACAGGTCGATATGATCGGTGCCAAGACGTGCGAGGGCTTTATCCACGGCCTCGATCAGATGATATCGAGATGAGCCGTAATCATTCGGACCATCAGCCGTTGGCATGGTCGCCTTGGTCGAAATCAACACCTGATTGCGACGGCCTTTGATGGCAGCACCTAAGATCTCCTCCGCCGCCCCTCCGGAATAGACATCGGCGCTATCAAAGAGATTGACCCCATGCTCGAGGCAAATATCGACCATGCGCGTGGCCTGCTTCGCGTCGGTACTGCCCCAGGCTTTAAAAAAATCGGTCGAGCCGCCAAAAGTGGCGGTACCAAAACTTAAGGCTGGGACGCGAAAACCCGATGCGCCGACGCGACGATATTCCAAGATTGCTTAAACGCGACGCTTGAGCGCGTGATAGACCACGAGCACCAGCACGGCACCGACCACGGCCACCAGCATGCTGTAGATATTAACGCCGGTCACACCGCTCATACCGAACGTCGAAAACAGCCAGCCACCGACGAAGGCGCCGACGATGCCGAGGATTATGTCCAAGAACAAACCATCCCCTTGCTTGTTGACGAGTTTGCTGGCGATGAATCCCGAGATGAGTCCGAGCACGATCCACGCGATGAACGACATGTTTTTCCCCTATTTTGGTATAAGGGGCTATTCGAGTAGCCCCCACCGGGCGCCAGAGGCGTCGGCAGGAGCATTATACGCGCTGTGTTTAGCACGTCGCGGACAGCTTGTAGTCCCGCGTTGCCAGCGCCTGTAGTTCAATTCCGCAATGCAGCGGTGACGAAGTCGACGAGACTCGGATCGTTGTTTTTAGGCGAATTTACCCGACCGCTGACCTCGTAGGCAACCATCAATTCCGGATCGTAGGGCTGCAAAACCGCGCGCGCCGCTTCCAGCGAGCCCGTCAACCAAGCCTCCCGGTCCTCCTTGCGCACGATCGCCGGCATCCGATGAGGGTTGCTGCCCGCGTTGTGAACGTCGCTCATCAAGGCATTTGCCGGCAGAGTGATGTGCACACAGCTTTCGATCGCGCTGCCATCCGCTTTGATCGAGCTATCCCAAAGTCCGGCGAAGCCGAATACCGCCTGGTCGTTGAGATGGATGTAATAGGGAGCCTTGCGTCCCGCGCCATCTTGGTGCCACTCATAAAAACCCATGGCGACCTGCAAGCAGCGTTGACCTCGTTGCCAAGGGCCACGATAGGAGGCGGTCGTTTCCATCGTTTCGATGCGCGCGTTGATGGTCGAATATTTACCGGGTACGCCCTTGGCGAAGTATGGGATGAGGCCCCATCGAACGTTCAGGCCCTGACGTACGCCATGATCGTTGCTGCGCACGATGGGCACCTGCTGAGTGGGCGCGACGTTGTAGCTCGGCGGAAATTGCCATTCGGTGCGCACGAGGTTGAACTCGCGCTCGATCGAGGCTTCATCCGGTGATACGTAGCGGCCACACATAAGCAGTAACTTTGATCGGTAAGTTTTTCCAGTCGTATGCTCAAAAACAGCGACTTCACCGCCCCATTTGCCTGCAACCTGCTGCACGCGCGCCGCTACTTTCCGGCGGGCGCTTCGGCGGGCGGCCTCTTGCGCGGGGTATGGGCGTGCAAACCTTCGTCTTGGATCAAGCGCTGGCGCACATACAGAAAGCGAATCGTTTCGTATTCGAACGGAGATCCGGTCGAATAATAGCGGAAATCGACGTGTGCGCGCTGATCGACCGCGTTGGCCACCCCCAGTCCCCACGAAACGTCGCCACGATACAAACGTGCCAGATTGATCCCGTAGTCGGTGGCGTAGTCCGCAGCGAACCCGACGCCATCACGCAAGGTAGATGGACCGAGCAGAGGCAGCACCAGATATGGACCGGGATGCATGCCCCATTCAGACAGGGTGGTCGCGAATCCCGTGGGAGTTCCCGGAAGCTTTAATTGGGTTGCCACATCGATCAATCCGCCGATGCCGATGGTGCTGTTGATCGCGAATCGCTCCAGGCTGCGCAACCCGAATTTCAAGCGCCACTGCAGCACGTAATTGATGACACTGTCGACTTCCCCGAGATTATCGAAGAAATTGTGTACGCCCGAACGTAACGGGCTCGGTAGACGCAAATAGGTATTGGTCACCGGCAGAAAAATCGCGGTATCGAAGCGTGCATTGAATCGATACATAAATCGATTGAGTCGTTCCAACGGGTCATAGGTATACATCGGCGGAGCGTCGGCCGGCGTTACCGGCGGAGCCGCGTCCGGTTGGCTGGTGTCCGCATCCTTGGATATATCGCCGGATGCGTTCTGGCCGGAGGCGCCCGCCACGGCCTCGGCAAACGCAGCCGAATTCGCCGCGGCAGCGGCATTATCGGCGGCCGGCGTCTCATCGGGAAGGGTGCTGAGCGTCAACATCTGCGAGGCGCAACCGCTGAGCCCGCTCACGGTCAGTATGACCATCAGCGAGAGCTTCATGTTGCGCCGCCCGGCCAATTGCCTGCGAGCATCAGCAACATGTCGGCCACTTGCCGGCGAGAGCCGAGATTTCCAAGATGCCCGCCATGATCGTAAACGACGATTCGCTTGCCCATCGTATCTTGCAGCCAGCTCAATTCGGGTCGATTCAGTATCAAATCATCCTTGTTGGTTTGCACGTAGTAGTCCCCGTCGGAGCTCAGCTCATCGCCAATCGAGTTGAGCCTATTGTCGGCGATCAAGGAGGCACCGGTGACACCGGGGCGGGCCTTGAGGTAGTAAGGAGCAAACACTCTGCTGAAGTATTCCGAGAAGGGTTTGAGGCGCAGCTCGCGCTGGACATTCTCCAGTGAATCCCCGACCTTGGGAGGGTGCTTCGGATCGGTGACCACACCGGTGCGGGCATATAAATCGCCGATGAAAAACATATCGACCAAGTCGAGGCGAAAGGTCAGCGCTATCGCTGCCGAGAACTCCGCATCGCCCTTCAAGGTCGCCGCGGCGGCACGCAGCATGAAGTTCTCGTCAATTTGCACTCGGTTCGTGGCTCGATACAAATTGGCGAGCTGCGCATATAGCCTGCGATACAGCTGCTCGACCGCCGCGTCACTCGAGCCGATGCTGGCAGTGAACAACTTGTCCAGACGGCCGATGGAGGAGAACAAGCTGACAGGCGGATTGATCATCACCGCCCGGTGGATCTTCAGCTTTCCTTCCCGTGCATCGATGGACTTCACGAACGCCGCATTCGCGCCGCCCAGGCTGTAGCCGAGCACGTCGATATCGGTGATCTTCACCTTGCGCGGTAAGTGGCCGATGATTTCCTGCATCGCCGCATACAGATCGTGCGCATCCTGCATGGAGTCGCCGGCGACGCCGGTACTCGAAGCGGCGACGATGAATCCCGGAAATGTCGGTGAAGGCATCGTCAGCACGTGATAACCGGCACCGTACAGTGCGCCGCGCAGCACCTGAATCTTGGAGGTATTGCCGTCACTGCCGGTACCGGAAATGACGATGGCAAGCGGCGCGGGCATGGGTTGCACGGACAAATAGACGCGCAGTTTGCCGTCGAACCACAGCACGGCAGGTACCGGTTGCTTCCAGGGCAGAGTGACGTTGATCTCGACCACCGGCACCTTCGCCGGCAATGGCGCGATGTCCTGCGGTGGCGTACCAAATACCGTAGCGCGCAGCGCGTCGGAATCGGCTAGACCCGTTGCGGGACCGGACGAGTCGGGAACGACAGCGGCAGTCGGTACCACGGCAACGGCCGATATCGCCGGGTCAACTGCGTGCGCGAACGCCGAAGCGCTCAGGAGCAAGCCGGCAAATTCTAATCGCACGTAACTAAATCCCATCAGCTTAATACTCGCATAGACAGCGGGCACGAACGAGGCCGGCGCTGCGTAGGAAGGACCCTACAGCAAGCAGCGGGTTCAATCGGGCTGTTTGGGGGCGGAGAGCTGGAAAGCCGGCAATTCTCGGCATGCGGCATCGATGGCAGCGATGCGGGGATAGGGAAGCAAGTCGACCGAAAAGCGCCGGGCGTTGAATACCTGCGGCACCAAGCATAGGTCCGCCATGGTCACGGAATCGCCGTAACAGAAACGCCCGCTCTCTTGATCCCGCGTCAGCCCACGCTCCATCGCTTCGAATCCCACCTCGATCCAGTGGCGATACCAGGCGTCGCGCGTCGCTTTATCCAACGTCAGCTTGTCTTCGAGGTAGCGCAGCACACGCAAGTTGTTGAGCGGATGAATGTCACTGGTAATCGTATGACTGAGCGCCCTAACCCGTGCGCGCGCGGCCGGCTCGCGCGGCAACAGCGGCGGATCAGGATACAGTTCATCCAGATATTCCATGATGGCCACGGATTGGGTCAAAACCGTTGCATCGTCCGCGCGCAGCACCGGCACGAAACCTTGCGCATTGATGTTCAAGAATTCGCTGAGTCGGTGTTCGCCCACGCGCAGATTTTTGACGACGGAAGTGTAGGGCACGCTCTTCAACGCCAGCGCGATTCTCACTCTGAAAGAAGCGGAACTCAGCGCGTAGCCATAGAGAATCATCGGCGATCAATATAATTTGATCGAGACTATGAAGCAAACGGCGTAAAGTGCAGCAACTTCGGCTGGTCTCGAGGCGGACGATATGCGAAAAATGACGCTCCTGGGGGTGAGTCTGTGCGGCTTGATCATTTCGGGCCAATGTCTGGCGCACGCGCATCTGCAGAGCTCGACGCCCGCGAACAACGCGCAGCTGACCGAGTCTCCCAAGACCTTGCGGCTCAACTTCAGCGAAGCCGCGCAGCTGGCGGTGTTGAAATTGGTCAGCGGCGGCAAGGAAATTCCGGTTCCCCTCGACAAAGCCGCCAAGCCCGGCCAGACGTACACGTTGACATTGCCGGCCTTGGCGCCGGGCGCCTATACGGTGCAATGGACGGCGGTCGCCGCGGACGACGGTCACGTTACCAAGGGGACGTTCAAGTTTTCGATCGCCCCTTAAGCGGCGTCTCGACATCGTGGAACTCTCCGGCTGGGAAGCCGCTGCTGCCCTCGCCAAGGCGATTACCTACGCCGCGACGCTCGGGGCCGCCGGGGCGATTTTTTTCCTCAACTACAACGAAGCGCTGCAAGCCGCGCAGCGGCGGCGCATCCACCGCGGCCTCGCTCTATTGCTGATCGCGGCAGGGTTGGCTAGTGCGGCCAAAGTTTTGCTGTTGGCGGGTTCGATGAGCGATGACTTCGCGGGAATGTTCGATAGCTCGTTTATCGGCATGATATTGCGCGCCGGCGAGGGCCGTGCCGCCGGCATTCGGCTGGTCGGATTGATCGTTTGCAGCACGGTGTTGTTCTCGAAGCGGCGGGTGGCCGCCGTGGGTGCCCTGCTCGCCGCCGGCTCATTCGCCGCGGTCGGACATGTACATGCGCTCGAGCCGAACGGTCTTGCCACGCTGTTTTTGCTCTTGCATCTGTGGTGCGGTGCCTTCTGGCTGGGCGCGTTGTGGCCGTTGCTGCAAGTCGCGCGCGACGGCGATGGCGCGCAGACCGCCGCAGTCGCGGCGCGCTTTGGAAATATCGCCATGTATTTGGTCGCAGCCTTGATCGCCGCCGGTGCGCTGCTGCTGTACCGCGTGCTCGGCAGCGTGTCCGAAATTTGGAACGGTGCCTATGGGCGCATGCTGAGCCTCAAGCTGCTGCTGGTGGTGGCGCTGTTGAGCGCCGCCGCGCTCAACAAGCTGCGACTCACCCCGCGACTCGCGGCCGGCGACGCCGCGGCCGGCGTATGTTTGCGGCGATCGATCCGGACAGAGATGATTCTCGGCAGTATGATTTTGCTGGCCACAGCCGCGCTTACCACCTTCGCCGGACCGTCGGATTGAATTCAGTTCGGATCCGCGTAGTCGACGAACAAGGTGCCGCCAGCCCCTGAAACGCAAGCGTGGACGTCGAATGCCGAGCGCAGCAGCTCTGGCGTCAACGTAGAAAGCGTCGGCCCATCGCCCTGCACGCTGCCGCTTCTCAGTGCGAAGATGCGATTCGCGTATCGGCCTGCCAGCGTCAAGTCGTGAATCGATGCGATCACCAGTTTGCCGCTGCTCGCCAAATCTCGCAGACGCCGCGCCGTATCGAGCGCGTGGCGCGGGTCGAGTCCCGCGATGGGCTCATCGACAATGAGTACATCTGGGTCACCCACCAGGGCGCGGGCCAGCATAGCGCGCGCGAGTTCGCCGCCCGATAAAGTGGTCACCGATTGATAGCGGTGCTCCTTAAGGTCACACGCGTCCAGCGCCGCATCGATGCGAACAGCGAAACTCGCCGGCAAGCCGCCAAAGGCCGGCAAGTTCGGCGTCAAGCCCAGCGCGACCAGACGTTCGACGGAGATGGGCCATTCGCAGCGCGGATTTTGCGGTAAGTACGCGCGCCGCTGCGCCAATGCGTGCCCCGACAAACCGGCGATGGAACTCCCATCGAGCGCAACCGTGCCGGAGTCTGGGCGTAGCAGGCCTGCCAACACCGACAGCAAGGTGGATTTTCCCGCACCGTTGGGACCGATGACGGCGACGAATTCCCCGGATTGCGCCCGTAAGGAAACCTGGTCGAGCAACACGTGCGGGCCGCGCTGTACGAAGATGTTCGCCGCCTCGAGTTGCGTCACGAGCCCGCTCCCACGGCAGCCAAAAGATCTGCACGCAACGCAACGGCCGCCTGCGCGCTGGCAGGTACGCCGCAGCTGAACAGCGCGCTCGGGTAGACGATTCTCTTTCCGGCGTACAGTTTCAGGATCAAGGGATGCAGCGCCAAGTCCGTATTGCGCCCCGGGGTGTCGCTGGTGTTGCTGGGGTAAGCGATCACATCGGGCCGCGCCATGAGCAATTGTTCGACGTCAAACGATGTGTACGCCCTGTTCGAAGCCGCGGGGACTACGTTGGTACCGCCGGCAGCTTGCAGGATGGCATCGAACAACGTGCCCTTACCCGGAATCGAACCGCCTTCACCCCATGCGACTACGCGAATGGTCTGATGCGGCTTCGACTCTGCCAGTTCGCGCAAGGTAGCATCCATGGTCGCAATCAGCGTCTCCGCAATCGCATCCCGGTTGAGCGCGTGTGCGACCCGCCTGGTCACCGAGCGAATCTCATCGAAGTCATTCGCAGGCTGCACTTCCAGCAATGCATAGTGCATTTTCTCCAGCAAATGCCGCGTCGCGGGCGTGGTGTAGGTACCCGCCAGCACCAGATCCGGCTTCTCTGCAAGCACCTCCTCCGCGGTACCCGCATTCACGGCAACGCGGGCCGCCTGCGGCCAAAGATAAGAAATGTTCCGCTTGCGCGCATAGTAGGTCACGGATGCGATACGTTCGGGCGGCAACAGCTCGAGCAACAGGTCGTCCGTGCACATGCTCAAGGACATGACGTGCCGAGGCCCCGGCGAGCTGTCCGCCAAGGCCGCGGCCGCTGGGCACATCAATGATCCACCCAGCGCGAATGCGGCCAACGCATTGCACAGCGCCAGCCTCACTTGAACTTACTGAAATCCGCGCCGCGCCGCTCCGAGAACGCGGTAATCGCTTCGGTGAATTCCGGCGAGCGCAATTGCCGCATGAAGTATTCTTGCTCCATGCTCATTCGCTCGCGCAACGCGGTTTCGTCGCGCAGCAAGCGCTTGGTCGCCGCGACCGAACTCGGTGCGCGGCTGGCGATCGCCAGCGCCGCGGCGCGCGCAACCTTGCGCAGCTCGGCGGGTGGTACCGCGCGATTCGCGATTCCCCAGTCCACAGCCTTGGTGGCAAGCACCGGTTCGCCGAGCACGAAAGTCTCGAAGGCGCGCACATGCCCGATGCGCAGCGGCAGCAACATGGACGACGCGGCTTCCGGCACCAACGCCAGATTCACGAACGGCGCCGTCAACGCGGCATCTTCGGAGAGGAACACCATGTCGCAATGGAGAAGCATGGTAAAGCCGACGCCGACGGCCCGTCCGTTGACGGCAGCGACCAGCGGCTTGCGCGCAGCGCCAAGTGCCGCCAGGAATGGATTTTCCTCGTTCTGCCGCGGCACCGAACCGCTGTTGACTGCGGCGAAATCCGCCAGGTCGTTGCCGGCGGTGAACATATCGCCGTTGGCTTGCAGCAGTATGCAGCGAACCTCCGCATCCGAAGTGGCATCGTTGATTTGCGTCGCAAGCGTCTGGTACATGCCGCGGGTAAGCGCATTTTTCTTTTCCGGACGATTGAGGGTCAGCACCAGCAGCTGATTGGATTTCTCCACGAGAACGGGCTCTGTCATTTCCTTCCCCTAAGATGCAAGGATTACGGCGCCATCTTGCGCAAGCGCACGACCAGCCAAAAGAAGAACGGCGTGCCGATCAAGCTGGTCAAAACGCCCAGCTTCAACTCACCGTCGATCTGAATCAAGCGTGTGGCGACATCGGCGATGAGCAGCAACAAAGCACCCGCCAACGCAGCCGGCAGCAACACGCGGCTGGGCTGATGACCGACCAACGGGCGCACCAAATGTGGCGCCACCAAGCCAATGAAGCCGATGGCCCCGGTTACCGCCGTCGATGCGCCGACGCTGAGCGCAGTGCCGAAAACTGCCAGCACGTACAATACACGCAGGTTGATGCCGAGGCTGCGCGCCTGCGCTTCGCCAAGCGCCAAGGCGTCCAAAGCGCGCGCGCTCGCGAGCAGCATCGCCGCTCCCAGTATGATGAACGGCGACACCAGTATGACGTCGAGCCAGCTGCGGTCGGCCAACGAACCCATCAGCCACGTCATGATTTCATAAGCCGCGTAAGGGTTCGGTGCCAGGTTGAGCGCCAAGGAAATGCCCGCAGCAGCCAGCGCAGACACTGCGGCGCCGGCGAGCACCAACGTGATGGTACCGCCGCCGCTGCCGAGCGCGAATGTCAGGATGGTGGCGAGCACTGCGCCGGCCAGCCCCGCTATCGGCGCCGCCGTCGCAAAGTGCGTCGCCAAGCCGAAATAGATCGCGAGCACCGCTCCTAACGCCGCGCCGGCGGACACGCCCAAGAGCCCAGGCTCCGCGAGCGGATTGCGCGTCACGCCTTGCAGCACCGCTCCCGACAAACCCAGCGCCGCCCCCACTTCCAGGGCCAACACGGCCCGCGGCAGGCGCAACTGCGTGACGATGGCCGCCGCCAAATCATCATGCGGAGCCGACAGCCCGTGCCAGACTTCCGCGACCGGCAGCCATACCCGGCCTGCCAGCAAGGATATCGCGAACATGCTTGTCAGCAGCACCAGCAAGCCAAGGATGATGATCCAGTCTTTCAATTGGAAACCACTAGGTATTGCCGGGCGGCAGATGCACCGTCATCCCATTTGAATCCTCTATCCATGTCGTGAGGCTGCCCACGGCAGGACTCCGAATAAGCCAGCGGCCGCTGGGCAGTTCAATGACTTCGCTCGCAAGCAACCGCTGTGATCGAATGACATCGCGCAGTCGCGCCATGGCGTCGCCCAAAGAGCTGCATTCCACCCGGGCCGATGACTGCGATGACTGCAAAAAATACTGGCAAGGCATGTTCCGCATGCTACACACGTGATGGGACGCGCGCGTCAGAGATCTCACGTGTCAGGGAATTCCTACACACGACATCCCGCACCCAAGCGGACCGATAACACATGCTAGGCGGCGACCCTGCTAATCTCGGGTACTAGAATACAAGCATGCAGCTGTGATTAGCGTCCTGAAATCTGCCGGACGCATGGATATGGTAAAGCCTTATGCGACCTATGGCGAAAACCAAAACCGGCCCTCCGTCAATCGCTTTGCAATCTTTTTTTGAGGAAGCGTTGTCTCAGATTACGGAGGCGGTCATTGCGACCGATCTGCAGGGCCGTGTGCAATACATGAATTCGGTCGCCGAGAAACTCTGCGGTTGCCAGGCGGCACACGCCGCAACGAAAATGCTGGCTGAAGTTATTTCGATCGTCGATGTGTTGACAGGAAGGGACCTTGCCGAAGCCATGAGGGAGGCTCATAGCAGCGACCCTCACAGCGCAAGCAACCGTGACTTCAGACGCGCGCTTCTTCTCGGATGCGAGGGCCAACCGAAAGTCATCGAATATTGTGTTACGGCTTTACCAAATAGGCTGGATTCCAGGGCGGGGAGCGTCGTCGTATTTCGCGACCTCATGAAGCTGAGAAACTCAGAGCATGCTTTGGAAATCAGCGAAGCCACGCATTTGGCGAGCGTGGCGGCGCTGCATGAAGAGCGCGAACGAGCGCGGATCACCCTCAACTCGATTGGCGATGCGGTGGTCAGCACCGACTTTCGGGGTCGAGTGACTTTTCTCAATGCGATTGCGGAAAATATGACTGGCTGGACACTGCAACGGGCCACCGGGCAGGCCTTGGACGAAGTGTTCCCTCTGTTGGATTCGCAAACCCGAGCTCGCATATCCTGTCCCGCGGTACAAGCAATTATCGAAGACCACGCTTGCCGCTCGGGAACCACAGGGGTGTTGGTTCGACCCGACGGAACCGAGATTGCCGTGGACCATACGGCCTCTCCGATCCATGACGCGAGCGGCGGCGTCATCGGAGCGGTTATGGTCGCCCATGACGTGACAGCCGCCCGAAACCAAGCTGACACTCTAACTCGCATGGCTCTTTACGACAGCTTGACCGGCCTACCGAACCGTATGCTGCTGTCGGACCGATTGGATCATGCGCTGCACGCCTCCCAACGTAACCCACATATCACGGCGCTCCTGTTTATAGACCTTGACGGATTCAAGAGGGTGAATGACGCGCATGGTCATGCGGTTGGAGATCGGCTTCTGCAACAAGTTGCGCACAAGCTCATGACCTGCGTACGCAGCACGGACACAGTGAGTCGACATGGGGGCGACGAGTTCGTGATCTTGCTTCCGGACGTCCATTCGGCAGAGGACGCCGCCGTTTGTGCCCGCAAGATCATCTCAGCGATGAATCAGCCCTTTGAGATAGGGGGCCGTGACTATGTCATTGGGGCCAGCATCGGGATTGCTACGCAGCAAAGTTCTCGCGACGATGCCGCCGCGTTGCTGAAATGCGCCGATGTCGCCATGTATCACGCAAAATCGGCCGGCCGCAACCGAGTCAGTATTTTTTCGCGGGACATGATTGACGACTCGGAATACCCATTGCTCGCGCACGGCAGCGGGTGATGCTTACCGATTTCGACAGCACTGGCCCACAACCCATGGGCCAGTGCTGGTAGACCCTCAGCTCCCGATCTGAATTCGGCGCGGCATGGCCTTGGCCTGCTTGGGAATTGTTACCGTCAACACGCCGTGACTCCCGGCCGCATTTACCTTTTCGCTATCCACCGTATCGGGCAGAACAAAACGACGGTGAAATTGGCCGTGACCTCGCTCGACCCGCCGACCTTGTGCGTCCTCACCATTTTTGCGGATCGGCTGCGGGCGTTCGCCCGACAAGGTCAAAATCCCGCCATCGAGGGTCAAGTCGACCGCCGCGGGATCCACGCCAGGAAGATCGACATACAGCTCGAAGCGATCCGCGTATTCATGGATGTCCACCAAGGGAATCCACATGGCCGTCGCGGAACTACTGTCATTTTCGCGGGCATTCCCGAACAGTCGGTTGATCTCTTCCTGCAGGCGCGGCATCACGCCCCACGGATCTTGTCGCATTACAGCACTCATGGCACCACTCCTTTATGGGTAAGGATTTAACGGATAGTCAATCTCGCCTGCGGCGCAGGCCGGGCGATTGTCGCGAAAACTAGGGTTGCCCATTTATTTTTCAAGACCAGTGCCAAGAATTTTTTTCGAGGCGTGGCGCGAGGCCGGGGGGGGGGCCGGGGGGGGGCGGGGGCCCGAGGGGCCGTGCGCATCGCGGCGGCCCGTCAGTTTGTGGTGAAACCTATCCAGCGTCCGGTGGCCACGATGGTAGTCCACAGCAGCAGCGAAGCCGCCCCGGCGAGCCGGGCTCGTGGCGGCGGCATCGACGTATCCCAACTGGCCAGGTGGCGGCTACCGAACCAGTGAAACAACATCATATTCGCACCGGCGAGCAGCAGGCATACCATCTTGATGCGAAACGGGATGTTGCCGTAGTAGACGAGCGCCTTGGAGGTGAACATGGCCGAGCCGGCGATCGCAGCGACGACGAACGCGCTCCAGGTCCACGGCAGCATCTCCCGCGCCATTTGACTGAATGGCCGGTCGCGGTTGGTGAGGCCGATCAAGCGCAAATCTACCGTGACGATTGATCCGACCACCAACACCAGCGCGAATACATGCACCGTTTCGATGGTCGGGAACATCCACAACGATTCTCGAATTTGCGTCGGCAGCCACAGATCCTGCAGCCATGCCAAAGTTTGTTCAACATGCATTCGTCAGCGCCTACACATAGGCAATCCATCGTCCCGCCGTGACGATGCATGCACCAATAATCAAAACCAGAACTCCCAGACTGCGACCCGCCAACTTGCGTCCGGCCGACGCGGTCCAGTAATCGGGGTTGCTGCGCAGACGCGACTGAATCAATGCTATGCAGCCGGCCAGGACCAGCACCATCACCATTTTCAATCGAAACGCCCAGTTGAGCAGCTCGCGCGCGGGTTCGGTGATGGTCAGCAGAATTCCCGTCGCCAGAAGCACAGCAAGCATGGTCCAAATCCACGGAGTCGACCTCGCCACGGTCGTGGCGAGCGGCTGTGCTCCGCGGACCACCCCTACCAACTTCAAGCTGATCACATAAACCGATATCAACAGGATGGCGATCGCAATGATGTGCACGGTCTGCACCGATGGAACGAACCAGCCGGCCGTTTGAAACGTCAGACTCAGCCGCGTGGCGGAAAGCCAGTCACAAAACTCTTCGATCATGCTGTCTCTCTTCGATCCCACTCGGAAAACGATCCACCTTCGGCGGCGAGCTTGCTGAGCAACGGTGCGGGCTCCCATACGTCGGGTTGATAGCCTTTGGCAAAGCTGCGCATGCCGCGCAGAATATTGGGAAGCCCGACCGTATCGGCGTAAAACAGCGGGCCGCCGCGAAAATCCGGGAACGCATATCCGGTCAGGTAAACCACGTCGATATCCGAGGCGCGCATTGCAATACCTTCCTCGAGAATGCGCGCTGCTTCGTTGATCATCGAATACAGCGCACGCTGCACGATCTCTTCGTCGCTGATTTGGCGGCGCACCAGCTGCAATTTGACAGATTCTTCCAGCACGATCTTGTTCACGATCTCCGACGGATAAGCGGCTCTATCATTGGGTTTGTAGTCGTACCAACCTGCGCCGGTCTTCTGCCCAAATCTTCCGAGCTCGCAAATCCGGTCCGGCGTCTTGGAAAAGACGCGATTTGGGTGTACGACATAGAGACGTTTGCGAATGTACCAGAGGATGTCGTTGCCGGCCAGGTCCGCGACTCGGAATGGCCCCATGGAGAAGCCAAATTTTTCCAGGGCCTTGTCGATCTGCTGCGGCATAGCCCCCACATCGAGCAACAATTCCATCTGCCGGAAATAGGTATTCATGATGCGATTGCCGATGAAGCCATCGCACACGCCGGAGATCACACCGATCTTCTTGATCCGCTTGGAGAGCGCCATGCTGGTCGCCACCACATCCTTCGCGGACTTGGCGCCGCGCACGATCTCCAAGAGCTTGCTTACGTTGGCGGGGCTGAAGAAATGCAGCCCTATGACATCCTGCGGCCGCTTGGTGAATTCGGCAATCTTGTCGATGTCCAATGTCGAAGTATTCGAGGCCAGGATGGCGCCGGGCTTGGCGACCTGATCGAGACGTTCGAATACCTGCTGCTTGACCGACATATCCTCGAATACGGCTTCGATGATCAGATCCGCATCCTTGAGGTCCTCGTACGTGAGGGTGCCCCTGATATTGCCGATTCGCTTCTGGCATTCCTCCTGGCTAATACGGCCCTTCTTGCAGCTGCCCTCATAATTTTTCTTCACAACTCCCAGTCCCTTTTCGAGGGCGGCGGCCGAGGTTTCCAGCACGGTCACCGGAATACCGGCATTGGCAAAATTCATAGCGATGCCGCCGCCCATCGTACCCGCACCGATCACGGCCACTGATTTGATCGGCCGCAGTGGCTCGGCGCGAGGCACGTCGGGGATCTTGGA